>Ga0222647_1000005_pt1 | contig 142835 bp, 117 predicted proteins | sample AntAcemetagen333_FD_179864 | JGI IMG/M metagenome (GOLD analysis project Ga0222647, IMG submission 179864) | Saline water microbial communities from Ace Lake, Antarctica - #333 | ecosystem: Environmental > Aquatic > Non-marine Saline and Alkaline > Saline | place: Antarctica: Ace Lake...
CTTCCCACTGAGAATCAGAGAATTCAGAGAAATTTGTTTTCATTACCTTATGTTTTAGTCGATAACAAGGTAGCTGGTTCTTACTTTAATGCAAAATGTTTAAATTCCAAAACACACTCTTAGACATGATCCTAAAAATATCAAAATAATATGAAGAATATACTCGCATTTATATTGACGCTTGTACTGGTATTTCCAGCGATAGCTCAGAACCCCGCTCCTAATGATGGGCAGTCAAAACCGATGGCGATTATCAACGCCAAAATCGTGGTTGGAAACGGTACGATTTACGAAAATGGTACGCTTACATTCAAAAACGGACTTATTGAAAAAGTTGGAAATAATATCCCGACTGGAAGTGAGTACACTATTATTGATGCAAAAGGAAAACACGTTTATCCGGGAATCATTTCCCCAAATTCACAAGTGGGATTAAACGAAATCGGAGCTGTCCGTACCACGCATGATTTCGCCGAGATAGGTCAGTACAACCCAAATATTCGTTCCATCGTAGCGTATAATACTGATTCGGAAGTGATTCCGACGGTTCGTTCAAACGGTATTTTAGTTGCTCAGGTTACGCCAGTTAGTGGCGTAATTTCGGGTTCTTCTTCAATCGTTTATAACGATGGATGGAACTGGGAAGATGCCGCAATCAAAACTGATGAAGGTATTTGGATTACATGGCCACAGAAAATAGCTCGTTCTTTTAATTTTCAAACGTATGAAGTTGAAGAAAAGAAAAATGAACAATACGACCCAACAATCCGAGAATTGGAAGCAATGATGATTGCGAGCAAAGCATACGCAGAAAACAGCGATGCTGCCGTCAATCTAAAATTAGAAGCGATGAAAGGGCTTTTCAACGGAACGAAACAGTTATTTATCAACGCTGACGACGGAAAGCAAATCATCGAAGCGATTAAATTTGCCGAGAAACTTGGAGTTAAGAAATCAGTAATTGTTGGTGCTGAAGAGTCTGACTTAGCAATCGAATTTATGAAAAGTCGGAGTGTACCGGTTTTAGTAAACTCGACGCACCGCCGCCCTAACCGCACAGACGATGCCGTTTGGTCAGCCTATGAGTTACCAAAAAAATTAATGGATGCCGGGCTAACCGTTGGAATGTATTACAACGATTCGTACTGGCGTTCACGTAATTTACCTTTTGTGGCAGGAAACTGCGTAGCTCACGGCATGTCGCAAGAGAATGCTCTGAAAATGATTACGCTGAATAATGCCAAAATATTGGGGATAGACGATATTTTAGGAACGCTCGAAGCGGGTAAGCATGCTACATTCATTGTGACCACCGGGGACGTTTTAGACATGCGTTTTTCCAAAGTCGAACACGCATTTATAAAAGGTGGCGAAGTTAATCTGGATGACAAACAGAAAAGGCTCTACGAAAAGTATCGAACTAAATACGGACTTGATTAATTGATCGAGAGGGCTTCGGCCCTCTTTTTTTTGCCCAATAAACTTACTTACTTTGCATTCACAGTAAACGCTGAAACTTTGCGGTACTTACGCTTTTAAGAAACCTTCAAAATACACTGATGAAAATTGGAATTATCGGCCTTGGTGATATGGGCAAATTGTACGCAAGAAAATGGGTGGAATCCAATTACGAAGTTTTTGGTTGTGATTTACCCGAACGGCAAAGCTCACTACAAAAGTCCTTCGACGAAGAAGGAATAAAAATCACGGTTTTAAAAGACGGAATTCAACTTTCACGGCTTTGTGACATGATTCTGTATTGCGTTGAAACCAATAATATCGAAGCCGTTGTGAAACAGTTTGGTCCTTCTACTAAATACGGAGCAATCGTGGGCGGACAAACATCTGTCAAAACTCCGGAGTTGCAGGCATTCAAAAAGTACCTCCCAGCTGACGCTACGATTATCTCAAACCACGCTCTTTTTGGTCCGCACGTAAATACCGAAAATCAAACCCAGATTTTGATTAATATCAATGCGAGCAATTCAGTTTACGAGGAAATCACAACCGTTTACGAAGCAATTGGTGCGAAAATTGAACATTTAGATTCTGTGGAAGAACACGACAAGTTAATGTCGGATATTCAGGCAGTTACCCATATTGGATTTGAAAGTATCGGAACGGCATGCATGCACCGAAAAGATTATCCGTGGAAAGATTCACTTCACCCTAATGGGTTAGATAATCTAAAGTACTTACTTACACTTCGGGTTTATAGTTACAAAGCTCACGTTTACGCTGGTTTAGCACTACAAAATCCGTACGCTAAACTGGACGTTAGAACTTACGCCGAGCAAGAAAATGAACTTTTTAGTTTGATGATAACTGGTAAACAAGATGAATACGAAAAGAAGATTAGGAGTGCTATCGAGCGAGTTTTTCGGGATAAAAGTTCGGAAAACTTATTTGACGAGTCGCTAATGAATCACGTTTCTTTAAACAATAATAAAGATTCATTACCAAATTCACATTTGAGTTTATTGAGTATGCTATGTACTTGGGACAAACTAAATATTAACCCTTACAAAAACTTAATTTGTCAAACACCACCGTTTAAACTTCGGGTTGGAATGGTGGAGTACCTATGCAACAACCAAGATTTACTAAACGAAACTATTGACGCCGCTATCACAAATCTTCAAATACGAGCCGATGATTTGGCTTTTCATACCGCAGTACACGAGTGGTCACATATTATTGAGGCAGGAAACGAGAAGAACTATTATCATTTATTTGAGAAGACAAAAGGGTATTTAGAACCTGATTTAGAACGCGGAAGATTAATAAGTGGGCAAATAATTTCACAGTTAAATTAATGGGAAAAACCGATTTAAGCAAATACAATAATTCGTGGTACAAGCCAGGAAGTAAACTAAAGATTATCCTTTGGTACATTCTGAGCAGAGTATTCATCGATACCTCTATACCGTTTCCTTACAGCCTCAAAAGGTCAATTCTCCGACTTTTCGGAGCGAAAGTTGGGAAGCGAGTTGTTTTCAAACAGCGGGTCATAATCAAATATCCGTGGTTTTTAACAGTTGGTGACGAAACTTGGATTGGCGAAAACGTATGGATAGATAACTTAACAGACGTGACTGTCGGTAAAAATTGCTGTTTATCTCAGGGAAGTATGTTACTGACAGGCAATCATGATTATAAAAAAAGTACGTTCGATTTGATTCTAAAACCAATCATTTTAGAGGACGGTAGTTGGATTGGAGCAAAGGCTACGGTTTGCCCTGGAGTAACGATTCATTCACACGCAGTATTAAGCGTAGGCTCGGTGGCAACAACAGATTTAAAAAGTAGCACAATCTACCAAGGCAATCCAGCAGTAAATAAAACTCAACGGTTAATAAATTGACCGTTAAATAGAATTCCCCGAAATTCGGCTCGTATTAGGGTAATAAGCATCAATTAAGGTACTACCTTTACCAACCTATAAAAATATAAAATCTTCCTGTATGAATTTAGTTTTTGAGGACATTATACTATCAAAAAATCTACAAATACTTATCGCAGTAACAACTTCGTTTATTGTCGCCTATCAGGCAGTTCCGCTAATAATTAATATTTGTAAGAATACTGGTCTTTTAGAAACACCTCTAAAACGCAGCTCTCACGATGAACCCACCCCTACGTTTGGCGGCGTTGCTATATTTGCGGGAATAATGATTGGTTATTTCCTTTGGAACTTTGGCGACGAAGGAGTTCTGCTACACAAAGTTTTTGTGGGCGTAACAATACTTTTTTTCCTCGGCATAAAAGATGATCTCTATGCACTCTCGGCGGTCAAAAAGCTAATAACACAAATACTCGCTTCCTCGATTGTAATCATCGGAAGTGATTTGCGAATTACCCATATTTTTGGAATCATGGGCATTAACGAGCTTCCTTACTTCGTCAGCATACTATTTACCATATTTATTTTTGTGGCTCTGATTAATTCATTCAACCTGATTGACGGAATTGATGGTCTTTCATCGGGTATCGGGATGATTTGTTGCGGCTTCTTGGGTTGGTGGTTTCTCTCTAATGATTTTTGGTCTTTGGCGTGCTTATCATTATGTACGTCGGCATCATTGCTAGCATTTATGCGGTATAATTTAAGCAAGAGCCAACGTATATTTATGGGAGATACTGGTTCACTGCTCATCGGGTACATCATAACTGTACTTGCCATAAAATACATTCATTACAACGTAAATCATGAGTTTGCGGAGAATTCAATATTTGTCAGTGCCCCTATTTTAGTAATTGTTTTACTTTCTGTTCCAATGTTTGACTCGCTCCGAGTGTTCGGTTTAAGAATTTTCAGAGGTAAATCACCATTTGAAGCGGACAGGTTACACATGCACCACTTGGTAGTTGATAATGGTTTAAGCCACGCCTCTACCTCCGTTATTTTCTACACTTTCACGGTTGCTTTCACCATATTTTCCTTTCTGTTGAGACTTCATGTAAGCAACTACATTATGGTATTAGTCGTATTCGTAACGTTCGTCTGTTATTCGATTCTTGGCTACCGCCTTGAAATACGTCGGGTACGAGTGCATCGCACTACACTCGAAAAACGCCAAGAAGAAAATGAACAAATAAGTAAAAACCTTACCGCTCAGGAGAACATTGGTCAAAACTAACTTACTCCCATTCGATGGTAGCGGGTGGTTTCGAACTGATATCATAAACCACTCGGTTAACACCCTTCACTTTATTAATAATCTCGTTAGAGACCAATCCTAAGAATTCGTAAGGTAGATGACTCCAGTCGGCAGTCATACCATCCACGCTGGATACCGCTCGCAACGAAACAACACTTTCATAAGTACGTTCATCTCCCATAACTCCCACGCTTTGAACAGGTAAAAGCATCGCTCCAGCCTGCCAAACACTGTCGTACAGGTTATGTTTTTTCAAATTGCTGATGAATATATGATCAACTGCCTGTAAGATGCTGACTTTCTCTTCGGTTACATCGCTCAAAATTCTGATTGCTAACCCCGGACCAGGAAATGGGTGACGTCCTAAAATATTTTGACTGATATTTAACGCCGCTCCAACTTCTCTGACACCATCTTTAAATTGTAGTTTTAGTGGCTCTACCACTTTAAGGTTCATAAAATCAGGTAAGCCTCCTACATTATGATGTGATTTAATGGTGACCGATGGTCCTTTTACTGAAACCGATTCGATTATATCCGGATAAATTGTTCCTTGCCCCAACCACTTCACATCTTTTATAAGTTTTGCCTCTTCATCAAACACATCGATAAACGTTTTACCAATCGCTTTTCTTTTTAACTCCGGATCCTTCAAACCCTTAAGGGCATCATAAAACCTTTGACTTGAATTTACTCCCTTTACGTTGAGTCCCATGCCTTTATAAGACTCTAAAACTTCTTCAAATTCATTTTTTCGGAGAAGACCATTATCAACAAATATACAGTATAAATTTTCTCCAATTGCTTGATGAATAAGTGTAGCGGCAACGGTAGAATCAACACCACCCGAAAGCCCCATTACTACTTTATCGTTCCCCAACGTTTCCTTCAATTCAGCAACCGAAGTTTCGACAAAAGATTCTGCCGTCCAATCTTGCACACATCCCGCTATATTCACCAAAAAGTTATTCAGCATTTTTTTACCATCTGTACTGTGCGTTACTTCTGGATGAAACTGTATTCCGTACGTTTCTTCGTTCTTAATTTTATACGCTGCAACTTTCACTGAACTCGTTGAAGCTAACAATTCGGCATTTGCGGGAAGTTCTACAATTGTGTCGCCGTGCGACATCCAAACTTGCGAAGAAACTTCTAAACCTGCAAAAAGATCGGATGCTGGTGAAATCGAAGAAAGATTTGTTCTGCCGTATTCTCTGGTAGATGAAGCAGCCACTTTCCCACCGAAATCATTCGCAAGTAATTGGGCACCGTAGCACACGCCTAAGACTGGCAGCTTTCCTTTGAAAGCATCAAAGTCAATTTTGGGCGACTCAGCATCAAGTACGGAACATGGACTACCAGATAAAATTACGGCCCTTACCTGATCATTAATTTCAGGGATTGCGTAGAACGGATGAATTTCGCAGTAAATATTTAACTCTCGCACTCGCCGAGCTATTAGTTGCGTATACTGAGAACCGAAATCAATGATTAATACTAATTCTTGTGACATAATTAAAATTGGAAATAAATGAATTGGGCGTCAGACTCGAAAACACCTAAATATATAAAAATAAGCAACGATGAAATATATAAAGCCCAGCGAAAGAATGTTTTTTGGCGATTTATCAGTTCTCGCAAACTTTGTTTTTCCTGCATCCGATTTACGAGCAATAAAAAGACAATTAGTAAGATTGCGTAGATAAATTCGGTCATGCCATGCCCCATGAAAACGTACGTTCTTATATAGTCCCAAGTCATAGGAGTATGGAAGATTTCAGGTGATGCAGCAATCTTATCCCATAATACAAACGAGAAATACTTTAGTTCGTAGTCAGCACGAAAGGCAATCCAGGCAATCATCACCAACAGAAATGTCAATAACGTATTCGTGATATTCATTAACCTGCTCTCGTTATCAATATTTAATAACTTGAGAAAGTTGTTCCGGGCGTTGAGCGTTACCAGCCCAATAATTAAGTATAAGCCATGCAATGCCCCCCAAATAATATAATTGGTGTTCGCACCATGCCAAACTCCACTGACTAAGAATACAAAAAATACGTTGAAGTAAGCCCGTGATTTGGAAACCCTATTGCCGCCTAAAGGGATGTATAAGTAATCTCGAAACCACGTAGACAGGGAAATATGCCACCTACTCCAGAACTCTCTGATGGACTTAGCAAAGTATGGGTTATGAAAATTCTTCATCAGCCGGAATCCCATGACCAAACCCGCCCCAATTGCAATGTCAGTATAGCCCGAAAAGTCACAGTATATTTGAAAAGTAAAAAAGAACGTGGCCACCCAGACAGAAATACTTTCAAAATTACCCGGCTGGCGGTATACCTCATCGACAAAACTTGCTAAACGATCAGCAATTACAACTTTCTTGAACATCCCCCAAGCCATGAGTTGCAAACCTGATTTTATGCGGTCGTAATCAAACTTCTTAACTTCCTTGAATTGGGGGAATATATTTTGCGGACGCTCAATCGGTCCGGCAACCAACTGTGGGTAAAACATCACGAACAAAGCGTACAATCCAATCCGCCGTTCGGCTTTTTGGTTTCCCCGATAGACTTCAATTGTGTAACTCATCGCCTGAAAAGTATGGAAGGAGAGACCAATCGGCAGTGCAATGCTCAGGTAGGGAATTCCGTGGGAACGTGAATCAAACTCAAATGCATTGCCTGGCAAGAACAGAAAAAGGTAATTATAATATTTAAAAACTACGAGAACACCAATATTTGCAATCAGACTAGCTATTAGCCACTGCTTGCGTTTTTTTCCTTGTGAATTTTCTATAAAAATTGCGGCGTAATAGTCAATGATTATCGTGAATGCAAGGATTAGGATATATACAGGCTCAAAAGCCATGTAAAAATAACAGCTTGCCATCAATAACCACCACCATCGGTGTTTTTGAACTAACAAGAAAAAGCCAATCGTTACAATTGGAAAGAAGATTAAAAAATGAATGGAATTAAATAGCATTCTCCAGCTCGGTACTTTTAAAGTTCTGAATCAATTTCAACGTTCGCTGCTTCCGACCTTCAGCACTCAGGTGATAACACATATCTTGAAAATAGTGATTTGGGTACTTACTATCGTAGGGAGAATCAAGTAGTTTTATTTCGGGATACTTTTCAAAATTCAGGTAAAGCTTGTCAATCAATTGATTATCTTTGTTAAATGAGGCTTCTTCGTATGGAGGAAACGTATAAAGCACATCTATTCCTTTGGCTTTCAATGACTTGGTATAATATTCAATATTTTCTATTACCGTATAAAAAGAAGAGTCTTGAGCTGTGATGCAAAGTGGAAACTGAATGGGATCATTATTTAAGTGGCTGACTAAATCACCATTTTTATCAATTGCTCTCCGAAAAAAAGTATTAGTTTTATCTTCAATAGTCGGATTGAAGGGTGTTTGGTCATACAGCCGGAGAATGATATTGCGAAAAAAATCAATGTGTGTTCTCAGCCAAGCACTAATGTATTCGTCTGGAGTTTCAAAGATAATCCAATCGTGTGCCTTCGGAAAATAACTTGCGGCTTTGAGCTGCTCTTTCACATCCCCTTCTTTCGTGACGATATACTCAAAACTTGAAATAACTTTATCACCTTTATTGAGCGAACCAAGCACTTGTCGGAACGAGAAATCGCTTCCCAAAAAGTACTGAAACGACATGTTGACAACCGGAATACCGAGTGAATCTTGCATGAGTTGACTATCGATACCATAAGAAACGCTTGAACCACCAATCAAAACAATTTTAGGAGAAGGCGTAGCATTAAGAATTTGCTGCTTATCAATGATTACCGCTGCGAAATCTGTTTCTAAATCTTTCTCTTTGAAAGGACTAAAGAAAATAGTTGCCTCTACGATTAGAAAAACAATTACAGGCAGTAAAATACATTTACCAATAATTTTTGCAACCATTATAATGAGTAGATTAGATAGCCTTTTCTTAATTCTTTATAATCTTCTAATCCTAACTGCCACATAGATTCAATTTCATTGGCTGATTTCCCCGCTTTAATTTCGTCGAGTACCCAATCATTTCCCATCAATAGGTTAAAAAACTTTTCGTTGGTGAAAAATACGTTAGACTTATCAAATTTTCCGTAAAAGTTCACCAAGTAACTTAACGTCAATTCTTGCTTGTAAGCGTCTACCGTCCGTAAATCTAGTCCAAAACAAGTCTTACCTTCCAGTGGCGGGTTTATGGCTCCTGGTTTATCTTCGGGAGTAAAAACGTAATCACCCATATTCTTTTGTGGAGTTCCGATAACCTGAAACTGTGTATCCGTTCCCCGCCCAACGCTTACATTGGTTGGTTCAAAAAAGCAAATACTCGGATAAAGCAAAATTGATTGTCGATTCGGGAGATTCGGGGAAGGTTTTACCGGCAAATCATAGCTAATCTTGTGCGTATAATTTTCGCACGGAATGACTTTCAAATCAGCCTTTAAACCATCCTTCAGCCAACCTTCTCCGTTAATCATTTCTGCCAACTCACCAACGGTACAACCGTGTACAACCGGTATTGGAATAATGCCCACGAAAGAAGTATATTTTTCTTCGAGTACCGGACCCGCTACGTAATGTCCGTTAGGGTTTGGTCGGTCAAGAATGATTACCTGTTTACTATTTTCGGCACACGACTGCATTATATAATACATGGTACTGATATACGTATAGAAACGGACGCCGACATCCTGAATATCAAAAATCACGACATCCACGTCGGTTAATTGGCTAGCAGACGGTTTTTTGTTCTTTCCGTACAACGACGTAATGGGTAATCCAGTTTTCTGATCTACCTGATCGTTAATTTTTTCACCCGCACTTGCCTCGCCTCTAAATCCGTGTTCGGGTGCGAATACTTTTTTCACATCTACCCCTTTTTCGAGCAATATATCTACTAGGTGCCTGTCATTTACAAGTGAACTTTGATTAACAACCAAAGCAACACTTTTACCTTTAATTAACGGCAAATATTCGTCTAACCTTTCCGCTCCAACAATAAGTTCACTACTTTTGACCTGTTGAGCGTCAAGGTTGCAGCTTTGCAGAGCAAACAGGAAAATGATTGACCAACACTTAATATTTTGAATCGTATTCATGAATTTAATCTATTTTTTGGCTTCGAAGATTCGCAAAACCGAATCTTCCTCCTTTTCGTCAACAGTCGTCAAAGTTGGTGTAGCCAGTATTGCCATCGGCTTGGCCACCATGATTATAGCCTTCTCGGTTTTGTACGGTTTTAAATTAAGCATCAAAGATAAACTTGTTGGCTTAACTTCTCACATTCAAGTCGGCAAAATTACATTGAATAGGTCATACGATGAAACCCCTTTGGTCAGAAATTCAGAAATTGATTCAATATTTTCAAAAATACCCGAAGTCAAAGACTATCACACGGTAATTAACAAAGCGGCTATTCTGAAATCAGAAGAAGAAATTAGCGGAATTATCATGAAGGGCATCGACTTGAAGTTTGACAGCTTGCTCTTTAACAAAAACTTAGTTGAAGGCCGATGGTTAAATTTGAACGATTCCACCGATTCAAAAGAAATTTTGGTCAGCCGATACATTTCGAAAAAACTCCGGCTTAAATTAAACGATGACGTACTTATATATTTTGTGCAGAATCCGCCACGGGCGAGAAAAATGAAAATTGTCGGAATTTACGATACTGGACTCATCGACTTTGACAAAAATTTAATCTTCGCTGACCTTAAACTGATTCAAAAGCTCAATAATTGGAATATTAACCAAGTAGGTCACTACGAGGTTTTTTTAAACTCAATCGACGAGGTTGAACGAACAAAAGCAGAGCTCGATAATCAGTTACCGCAAGACTTAGTCACCAAACCCATCACTTCCATCGTGCCACAATTCTTTGAATGGTTTCAGTTACTTGACCGTAATATTCTCCTCGTTATATTCCTGATTATGGTTGTAGCGGCATTCAACATGATATCGGTACTTCTCATCATGATTATGGAACGTATCCCGATGATTGGTCTATTAAAAGCACTTGGGATGCCCAATAAAAAAATCCGTCAGGTTTTTATGACCAACGGATTTCTTATAATTATTAAAGGACTTATTTGGGGGAACGTAATAGGAATGGCTATCGTCAGCATTCAAAAATACTATAAACTCATTCCACTTGATCCTGAAAGTTACTACATTGATTACGTTCCGGTTTTGATTGACTTAAAAAGCATCGCATTTGTTAATATCATTGTGGTAATCATCGTTGGACTAACTTTGCTGATTCCTACACTGTTTATCACAAAAATAAACACCGTAAACGCCCTCAAATACAAAGATTAATACCTAGAAATATTTAGCGAAGTCAGACCACTATCCAAGTCAATATATATTTTCTTCTGGGCTGAATCAAAATTACTTGTTTCCCAGCAATCATTGTCAATCTTATTGAATCCACTGAAGTTTTTACTGTTCATAGCTCCATCCAAGTCAATTCTACAACCCACACCTTTCGGAACTTCAATATTCACTTTAGCAACGCCAGATTTTACCTCCACCTCTACCTCTTTAAGCAAGTCTGATAACTTGATTTTTATCGCCGCTACTCCAGTCTCAACTTTGATTCTTTCAACTTTGAATTTACTGAAGTCGAAATCAAGGTCGCCGGCTCCGATTCCCAATCTAATGTCCCACAGCACCGCTGGGTTCAATTTTAGGTAAACATCGTTGTCAAAATCCATATCATCGTTTATGTTGACGTGTTTACTGTCTGAATCAATCATATCAAAATCAACTTCAACGTTTGATCCCGATTTATCTGACTCAAGTTTATAACTTCCTTTGGTCAATACAGTCTTGGCTTCAAAAAGATTATCTTTTGTTATTTCAAGAAAAAATTCTGCCGCTCCACCACCAAAATCTAGCTTCGCCCTTTCAATACCAAGTTGATTTTCAATATTAAAATTTTGGACTTTACGTTCGCTTGACGTGCCTGATTTCAGCTTGTACCAATCCTCATCAGAATTATAACCTTCCTTTCTATCAGATTCATTTTCATCTGTAAATTCGTCTATCTTAAAAGATCGTTCTACTTTTTTTACACCGTCATTAGCAGCCGCGAATAAAGCGAGCGGTATAGCAAATGATATGGCTAGAACAGTTAAGGGATTTGCTAATCGTCGATCTGGATTCAGGAAAACCCCGACTCCTCCAACTATCAATAGCAACGGCCACCACTTAGCCAAGTCACGAAATGAGACATTAATATTAAACCAGTTGTAATTATTCCCTAAGAGAATAATTCCCAAGACGATTAATATAACGCCTAAAACTACTTTTGAATAATTTTTCATAATGCGTGTATTGTATATTAATCAGTCAAGTCTGTGTTCGAGCCACCAATAGAATCGTTATCAAATGGGTCGTTATCTGAAGGTTTTTCCCGTACTACTAACCAAACGCCCAAGGCAATTAGGAATAAAGGCCACATCTGCCCGATAAATTTAAAAAGGTTAATATCGAAGAAGGTTTTGAATGAGAAAATCACGCCTAAGATGATCAGGACCGCTCCGCCAACTAAGCTACCTTGTCTGTTCTTGTTGTTCATTTGAAATTTATTTGAATTAAAAACCTGATTCTGAAATTCACGATTAAATGAAGTATCAGTAATCAATTGTGTAGAGGAAGAATATGCCGGCAATATTACCCAGAGAATTAAATACGTAGTTATTACGGGGAAAGGTGTAAATATCATTATCAAAAGGGCTGCCCGGACAATTGTGACGTCAAGGTTAAGGTAGTTAGCTAACCCTAGCGAAACGCCACCCAATTGCGTATCAGTTCCGACAATGCGATGAAGTGATTTAGTTGCCATATTTATAAATTGGTTTATTCATAATTTGTGTAACTGCAAACTACATCATAAAAATGGTACTACGTATTACAAACTATACGAGAGGTAAAACAACTTGATAAGCGTTATTTAATCCTCAAATACTTCAATGGCATCAATCAGAGCGTCCATATTTTTAAAACCTGGTCGTAGTTCATCGCCTCCAGTAAGTACAACACCGTAAATACTTTCGACACAATTTATCCGTCCTAAGCTCTCAAGCGATATAACGCCGCTTAAATAAATCGATGAATTAACGGATAGCAAACTGCCTTTAAATCCACTTAGAAGTTCTTCGGTGAATGCAACTTCATAGCCGAGTATTTCAGGAGAATCAGTCAATTCAGTAGGCAGTTCGTCTGTTTTTATGATTACTTCGTAACCATTTTCAATGAAATCCTGAGCTGTTTGTGCATTACTGACACAAATACGCTTGATGTCATACTTGATACATTTATCAAGTAATTCACTAAAGTCACTTGCTTCAGATTCTACGATCCAGTTCACTCCCACTACCCAGCCATTTATTTCATTAAACTTCTCGACTGATAAATAGCTTGAGTTTTCCTCATCTACACTTACTCCAATATAGTCCACTCCCATTCCCGAACAATAGCGGGCATCAGACAAATTATTAACTCCAGAAACGTAAATTGACTTTGTTAGCATGTACTTTTTTTGGTAAAACTAAACAAGAACTATAATACCTGCTAAGTTGTTGCTAACTTTGAATATAAAAAATCGTACGAAGGACTTTTAATCCTTGCAGTAATTATGGAAAGTAAAGGAAGAATTTTGGTCGCCATGAGTGGCGGCATTGACAGTTCATTAGCGGCAGTTTTACTGCACGAACAAGGCTACGAAGTAATCGGAATGACGATGAAAACGTGGGATTACGCCTCATCAGGCGGTTCTAAGAAGGAAACGGGCTGTTGCAGCTTAGACTCTATTAATGATGCCCGGAACGTCTCCGTTCAATTAGGGTTTCCTCATTATATATTAGACATCAGAGAAGAATTTGGCGATGCAGTCATTGACTACTTTACGGGTGAATACCTTGAAGGCCGAACTCCTAATCCGTGCGTTATGTGCAATACGCACATAAAGTGGGATGCTCTTTTGAAACGTGCCGACCTTTTAGGCTGTGAGTATATTGCTACTGGGCATTACGCGAATATCCGAGAAGAAGCCGGACGTTACATCGTCTCGAAGGGAGTTGATCCACTGAAAGACCAAAGCTACGTACTGTGGGGAGTCTCTCAGGCAAGCCTTTCCCGTACCGTGCTTCCGTTGGGAAATTTGACGAAAAAGGAAATACGTGAAATGGCAAAAGAAAGAGGTTTCTTCGAATTAGCCAGTAAAGCAGAATCTTACGAAATATGCTTTGTGCCCGATAACGATTACCGAGGATTCTTGAAAAGAAGAGTTGACGGACTTGAGGAACAAGTTAAAGGAGGAAATTTCGTCATGGAAGACGGAACCATACTTGGGCAGCACGAAGGTTATCCTTTCTACACCATTGGGCAACGGAAAGGCTTAGGTATCGCGTTGGGCTATCCGGCATTTGTAACCGATATTAGAAAAGAAACCAATGAAGTTGTGTTAGGTCGTGACAAACAATTAGAACGTAACGGCTTAGAAATACAAAAAATCAACTTGCTGAAATACGACGATTTGTACGGCAGAGACGTGACCGTTTCGACAAAGATTCGGTACAAGCACGAAGGAGTTTCATCGAGAGTGACACAATTGAGTGACGATAAAATAAGAATTGACTTCGATGAGCCAGTAACGGGCGTTGCACCAGGACAGGCCGCGGTATTTTACGAAGGAGACGACGTAATTGGTGGCGGCTGGATTACAAAAAGTATAAAGTAGAATTAGCTATGAAAACCTTACTAATTTGGTGTCTATTTCTCGGTTGTTTTAGTCTTTCTGCCCAGCAGAAAGACTATTTCATTTTATTCAAGGATAAGCCCACAACTGATTTCACGATGAATAATCCATCGGCTTTTTTATCAGAACGGGCAATCAACCGAAGAACCGTACAGAAAATCAGTGTTATTAGTCAGGATTTACCAGTTAGTAAAATTTACGTAGAAGAAGTAAATAAAATTACGCGTGTAAGGTATAGCTCAAAATGGCTGAACGGTGTGCTTGTTAGAGCAACAAATGCCCAGCTTAATCTGATAAAGTCTAAACCTTTCTTCGCAGGTTTATTATGGAGCGGGGATTTAAAGAACGCTGCCTTAGCAAACGAAGCTTTAGCAAAAAAGTCGAAGTTTGAAGAAACTGCAATCGCTGACTTCGGACTGTCAGACATCCAAAACAAAATGCTTGGGATTGACAAAATGCACGAAGCGGGATTTTTAGGCGAAGGAGTATTAGTAGGAGTTTTTGATTCCGGTTTTCAGAACGCACAGAATCTTGACATTTTTAAATCTCTGTACAGCGATAATCGCCTATTGACCACTTGGGATTTCGTTTCGGATGAGCTAAGTGTAGTAAACGACCACAATCACGGAACGAGTGTATTGAGCGTTTTAGCGGCAAATCAGTCCGGAACATTCGTCGGGGCAGTTCCCAAAGCGACTTTTGCGTTGTTCAGAACCGAGGACGTCTTCTCGGAAACACGGATTGAAGAACTTTATTGGTTGCTTGCAGCTGAGAGAGCCGATAGCTTAGGAGTAGATGTCATCAATTCCTCATTGGGCTATTACAGCTTTGACAATCCCGCCCAAAATTACGAAATCAGCGACCTTGACGGCAACACAACATTAATAACCAAGGCGGCAGATTGGGCGGCAAGTAAAGGAATAATTGTGGTGACTTCCGCCGGAAACGAAGGACGAAATTCATGGCGAAAAATAACCGCACCAGCTGATGCTGACTCAGTTATTGCCGTGGGGGCAGTCTCGTCAAACGAAGAATATGTCGCTTTCAGTTCGATTGGTCCTTCCGCAGACGGCCGGGTCAAACCAGAAGTAGTAGCGATGGGACTTTCAACTACCGTTGGAAGAACAAATAATTCGGTGGGCTCGAGCAGCGGAACTTCTTTTTCGTCTCCCCTTATTGCAGGCTTGGCGACAGGAATAAAGCAAGCTTACCCTACCCTTTCGGCAATGAAAATTCGTGAGCTAATCATCAAATCTGGTTCTCAGTACGAAAATCCCGACGAGTTTTTAGGTCACGGAATCCCAAACTTTGCGAGGGTAAAAGAATTAGCAGAATTTGAACAAGTTGTACAAAATTCGGGTGAAACGCTGTTCATTTACCCAAATCCCGTTTCTGGCGAAAAATCTCTGAAAGCAATCATCACTGACCCAGAGTTTACACCACCGCTTAAAATTAAAATCTTTGACAGCTTGGGAAGAAAAATTCAGGAAGTAGAATCTCAAAACTTAACGTTTGCTTTACTGACAGAAATAGATAATTTACCTAACGGTAGTTATTTTCTATCGGTTGAAGATGCAAATAAATCAATTTCAAAACGATTTATCAAAAAATGAAATTCGGGTTAACTTCAATCTTTATCTTCGTTCTGTTCCTTTCACACGCTCAACTTACACCTCAACCGAGCCCAGGTGCAAGTATCGCTCAAACTATTGGAGTAACCGAGTTATATCTGGAATTTTCGAGACCAAGCGTTAAAGGCAGAAAAGTATTTGGGGAGTTAGTACCTTTTCAAAAAGTTTGGCGAACGGGAGCGAATGCCTCCACCAAGATTGAAATTCCGAACGAAATCCAAATCGAAGGGAAAACAATTTTTCCCGGAGTTTACGCTATCATGACTCGTCCGGGAATTAGAACTTGGGAAGTTTACTTGTTAGAAGACTTAGAAGTCAGTGAAGAAACATTTGTAAATACCTTCCCCCTATATTCTCTTCAGGTTCCGTCTAAGAAAATACCATTTACCGAAACTTTCACTATCTTCTTTTCAGATATCACAGATGAAGCCTCTAAACTTCACTTTCAATGGGAAACCACCGAGATTGTCCTCAACGTTAAAGTCAATAATATTCTACCCGTTACGGAAGCAATAGCGATTAAAAGTAATGAAATGGCGGGTAATCTTCAACAGGCAGCTGAGTATCTTTTACAGAAAAATCAGAACCTCGAACTTGCTCTAAATTATATCGAGAAATCAATCGTACTGAGCGAAACCTTCAGAAATAACTGGGTAAAAGCACAAATTGAGTATTCTTTAGAAGAATACAAATTAGCTTTATCAAGTGCTTCAAGAGCGAAATACTTAGGCGAGGGAAATCCCGTTTACGAGTTTTTCAGCATTACAATAGACGCCACGATTTTGGATTTAAAAACCAAAACGCTTTAATCACTCAATCAGCACAATTCCGTTCGGTTTTAAACCCACCACAATCTCTTTTAGCTTTTTTCTGGTAACCAGGTCAATCACTGAAACAGTATTTGCCCGCTGATTTACAATTAACGCAATGGCATATTTATCAGAAATAGCAATGGCGTGAGCATCAGTATTCGTTGTAACTTTCTCCATTTCATTCCAAGCAGAACCATTTTTCGAAAAAAAACGGACTTGATTGTTCTTAGCATCGCAAATCCATAAACTTTCACTCTTTTCGTGAAATAGCGTAAAACCCGGTTCAAAGTCAAGATCGATGGCTTCAACGGTTGCCAATGATTGGCTGTTAATTATATTGATGGAGCGGCGGTTTTTATTTTCAACGAACACCCTGTTATTTCCCGGCCAAACGTTTGTTGGAAAAAAGTCAACCTTAATTTGTTTTGCCACTTCTTTCGTTTTTGCATCAATTGCGTAAACGAAAGAACTTTCCTGAGCCGCCACAAAAGCAATTTTTCCGTCAGAAGAAAAAGTAACCTCCGAGGCATCCGTTCCAACCTGAATTTCTTTAATTAACGACAAGTCATCGGCGTTAAAAATCAAAACCTTCGGTTCGTCGTGGCTCATTAATGCACTCCAAATTTCCTTTCCGTCGGGAGAAAAAATAGCGTTATGATTAGCAGATGTTGTCGAAGTTCGTTGAAGCAAATTGCCATTTGTGGCATCCAAAACAGCAATTCCGCCAGTTGAGCTAATACTGTGTAATTGATCGTGTCCGTTGGAGAGATCGGTAGAAGGTAAAGCAATAACCAGTTTTCTATTGTTTGAACTTTTATAAATATGATGGGCAAAAGCCTGTCCAGAGGAAGGAATTAAAAATGTGGTATCAACAGATTGGGTAAGCAGGTTTATAACCGAAATAGTATTATCAGAGTTGACTACATAGGCAGCTGGGTAATCCACTTTTTTCTTCTCAATAACTACTTCTTCCTTTTCGCAGGAAAGAATCCCAGACAAAGACACGATACACAATCCTAAGACTAATTTTCCTTTCCGCATTATTATTCTGTTCACAATTTTAGTCCATCGTCGATATATCTTCGTACAGCTTTGCTGACAAAATTTGATTTGCTTTTGGAGTTGGGTGTTCGTCGTCGGGAATCGCGAACCCTTCATCACTCGGATTGAACAATTTTGAATAATCAAGTACCCGCAGCCCTTTACTTTTTAACAATTCAACCATCGCCGAATTATCATTATTAGATGGGTAGATAACGATAAAAAATCGCTTAGATTGAAATTTCTTCTCAAATTCTTTCGCTGACTCAGCAAAAACAGCAGCAGTCAACTCATAATCTTCCGAGGTGATATTGAACGGGTAACCGATATTAAAGACACGCAGAGTATTACTTTTTGCCATTTGGTCAAAGATAAAATTCCGAAACCTTCTACTTTCAGCGAATGTTCCGTCGCGAACTAATTTATCATCTATAAGTTTATAGCAAGGTACATTCCCGTGGTTATAGGAGTAGTTTGTGTAAGTATTTATAGTTCGATTTATATGGTCAGGAATGAATGTGTAAACCGCAAAACCAGCGTTTTCGTTAACTATTTCTTTAACATTACCATCTTGCAAACGAGCCAACATCTGGGTTGGACCATAACCACTGAATGCAAAGTTATACACGTGAAAATTTGAATCAAGTTTAGCGAATTGGTACGGAATCGTTTCGTCGCTGTTTACTCCTTCACCAAAAGTCATGGAGCAACCGTAAAATTTGGCAAACTTAGTTGCATTGGCAAAGCCGAGCGGTATTTTACGAAGCGAGTTCGCGTCCGTCTCAAATGTGATGTTATAAACGGGCTCACCAGCTTTTGTTTTTAGTCCCACAAGTTCTTCGTTTGGAGCAGGTTTGTAACCCAAATTTTCGTCCAGAATAAAAGAATGCTTCGGGCCAGATATCTCTGGTTGCTGCGTTTTCTGAAAATCAAGCCATTTCCCGCAAAACCATTCCACGATAAAAAAAGTGATGAGTATCGACACCACCGATAGGAGTACGTTTTGAGCAACTTTATTTTTTTTGAGTAATGCGAGTAAAACGAGCAAAATGACAGAAATAACAAAGGAAACTTTAATCAAAGGTTCAATAGAAATACCCGCGACAATGCCGTTTCCGTCACCATTTACTTTATCGTAGATCCACATGCAAACCAACGACAGCATTACAAGGATACTTCCCACCAAGGATTTAGCGTTCAGGATTTTATCAAAAAGGTTATTATTCATTTATTGTTTTGTTATCACTTGCAAAAAGGCAAACACCTATTTCTAAGCATTTGCCTTGTGTCTTTAACCTAATTTCTCTCGTTTTTTCTTTACAAACCCGTCATGTCTTCTGGTTTTACCCATTCGTCAAATTCTTCAGCGGTCACGTAACCGAGTAAGATCGCGGTTTCTTTCAGCGTTGAGTTATTTTTGTGGGCGGTTTGAGCAATCTCAGCAGCTTTATAGTAACCAATCTTGGTGTTTAACGCAGTCACTAACATCAGCGAGTTGTTCAAATGCTTCTGAATGTTATCGTACAATGGTTCGATTCCAACCGCACAATTATCATTGAACGATACGCAGGCGTCGCCAATTAATTGAGCTGAGTGAAGGAAGTTATAAATTATCATTGGTTTGAAAACATTCAGTTCGAAATGTCCGTTTGAACCACCGATATTTATTGCCACGTCATTTCCTAAAACCTGAGCGGCTACCATCGTGATAGCTTCTGATTGCGTTGGGTTTACTTTTCCGGGCATGATAGAAGAACCCGGTTCGTTTTCAGGAATCGAAATTTCACCAATACCCGAACGTGGGCCAGATGACAACATCCGAATATCGTTGCCAATTTTCATCAAGCTTACCGCAACCGTTTTCAAAGCTCCGTGTACTTCCACAATTGCATCGTGGGCAGCGAGTGCTTCAAATTTATTTTCAGCGGTCATAAAAGGTAATCCCGTTAAATCTGATATGTGCTGAGCTACGTCTTCCGAGTAATTTTTAGGAGTGTTTATTCCCGTTCCTACCGCTGTACCTCCCAAAGCAAGCTCAGAGAGGTGCTCGAGTGTGTAACTAATTGCTTTAAGACCATGATTCAATTGAGAAACGTATCCCGATAATTCTTGCCCAACCGTAATCGGCGTGGCGTCCATAAAATGCGTGCGTCCGATTTTCACAACGTGCATAAACTCCGTCGATTTAGCGTGTAACGTATCCCGCAGCTTCTCAATTCCAGGAATGGTTACGTCAACTAATTTTTTGTACGCCGCGATGTGCATCGCGGTTGGAAACGTATCATTAGATGACTGCGATTTATTAACGTCGTCGTTTGGGTGCAAAAATTTCTTCTCGTCCATTAGGCTTCCTCCAGACAATACATGCCCGCGATTAGCAATAACTTCGTTACAGTTCATATTTGACTGCGTTCCGGAGCCAGTCTGCCAAACAACTAATGGGAATTGATCGTTGTGCTTACCTTCAATAATTTCATCGCAGACTGTTCCAATAAGTTTGCACTTTTCTTCAGAAAGAACTCCGGCATGTTGATTTGTCAACGCAGCGGCTTTTTTCAGATAAGCAAACGCTTTGATAATTTCAAGCGGCATTTTATTTGTCTCCTGAGCAATTTTGAAATTGGTCAGCGAGCGTTGAGTTTGGGCTCCCCAATAAACATCAGCGGGTACTTCTACTTCACCGATTGTATCTTTTTCAATTCTGTATTCCATTTATATAAAGTGTTTTTTTTTAATTAAATCTTGGCTTTTACCTGAGTATTATCCGTGAAAAATGACACAAACAAAATTAATACAACTCCCGAGATTGCCGCCGGAATCATCCAAATAGATGTCCAGTCTTTAACTCCGTCAACCGTATACATATCCGTTACGATTCCCGCTAACTTAGAACCGATTCCCATTCCTATTCCGTAAGTTGCCAGCGTGATCAATCCTTGAGCCTGCGATTTTATATCCGCTCCGGCTTTGTTGTCGGTATAAATTTGCCCCGATACAAAGAAGAAGTCATAACAAACTCCGTGCAAGATAATCGCTAAATATAGCATCCATTCGCTCGAACCTGCATCTCCGTATCCGAAGAAAATAAAACGAATAACCCACGCAATTATTCCAATAGTTAGAATCCATTTTACGCCGTACTTTCTAAAAAAGAACGGAATCAATAACATAAAGCCCACTTCCGAGACTTGACCTAATGACATTTTATTTTCGACGTTCAACATGCCCGCATCCGTTAACGAAGGATTCGCCATGGCGTAGTAAAACGATAACGGAATGCAGATTAAAATTGAACCGATAAAGAAAACAGTGAACGAACGATCTTTAAATAACGAGAACGCTTCCACGCCAATAATATCTCTAAAAGTAACTCTTGAAGATAGCTTCGGTGGAGTATCTGGTAAAAAGAAGCTGTAAACACCGATGGCAATTGAACTAAACATCGCAATCTGGAAAATCGTCACCTGATCTCCTACCGCCATAAATCCCACGATATTGGTAACCACAACCCAAGCTACTGTTCCCATTACGCGGATGAGCGGAAAATCTTTCTCGGCACTTTGCATTTGCCTCATAGCAATTGAACTGGTCAATGCGATTGTAGGACCAAAAGTAAGACAATAAGCTAAAATATACCAAAAGAAAACGCCCGGATCTGTCACCTGAATCAATAGATATAATATTCCTGCACCTACTAAATTCAGGACTCCCAAAACTTTTTGAGCCGAGAAAAACTTATCGGCGACTAATCCCATAAAAAAGGGTGAAATTATCATCGCAATCGAAAAAGCAGTGTAAGCATTACCAACCTCATCACCCGTTGCCCCAAGTTGCGTAAACATGTACTTACTCATTTGACCGTACCACGCTCCCCAACAGAAAAACTGGAGAAACATCATAATCATTAGCTTGATTCGGGTTGATTGGCTCATTGATTAGGTTTTTGTTAAATAGATGGGTTACTTTTGCGTTTACATTTGACAAAACTAAATCTGAAATTGAGTAACCGCAAACTTCTTTGTAGTTATGTATAAAAATATGTCGCGATACTTTATTGACTGTGCGTATTTAGGTTCAAAATACGTCGGTTGGCAACGGCAGCTAAACGGAATTAGCGTACAGGAAGAAATTGAACGGGCACTTTTGGTGGTTTTTCAGGAAGAAATAAAAATTCACGGAAGTAGCCGCACTGATGCAGGAGTTCACGCCTTGCACCAGTTTGCTCACGTTGATTTACCAGACAAATTTTCTTCGCTCGAAGAAATAACTTACAAACTTAATAACCTACTTCCGAAGGATATTTCAATAAATGAACTAACCCAAATTCCCGAAGAGATACACGCACGGTTTGAAGCAATCGGCAGGAAGTACGTCTACCGAATTCATACCTTCAAAGATCCTTTCAACGCAGAAATATCTTACTACTTCCGGCAAAGCCTGAACGTCGAACGGATGAACACTGCGTGTAAAGTTCTCTTAAAATCAACCGATTTTGAGAGCTTTAGTAAAGTAAAAACGGCGGTAAATAATTTCATTTGTAAGATTGAAATTGCTGAATGGACAACCGACGGCGACAACTGTTCTTTTACGATTCAGGCAAATCGTTTTTTACGAGGAATGGTACGTGCCATCGTCGGAACGATGATTGAGGTTGGAAGTGGTAAAATGACGTTAGAACAATTCGAGGAGGTTATAAACCAAAAAGACCGTTCTAAAGCAGGAAGGAACGTTCCGGCTCACGGGCTTACGTTGGAGCAGGTAATCTATCCCACTAATTTGACCGAGAATAAACAGCGGGTTAACTACGTCGTTGAAGAAATTTCGACGGCAGACATTCCAGCTATTAGATTATTATTCACTGAATATCAAAAAGGTCTTGGCGTTGACCTATGCTTCCAAGGGTTTCAGGAAGAATTAGCCAACTTACCCGGAATTTACAGCGAACCAAACGGAGCAATTCTTAAAGCTACTGTCGCTGATAGAATCGTGGGTTGCGTTGCGTTAAAAAGGTTGGACGATGGAAACTGTGAAATGAAAAGATTATACGTTATTCCCTCCGCAAAAGGGAAAGGAATTGGAAAGCAACTCGCACTTGAGGTTGAAAAACGAGCGGTAAAGAAAGGCTACAAAACAATAAAGCTTGACACACTTGCCCGATTAGAAATTGCGGTAAATCTTTACCAAAAAATGGGTTTTGTGGAAACAAACCCTTACAACTATAACCCCGAAGGAGATATTTTGTACTTTGAGAAATCACTTCAACCAATCAATAATGGCTGAAATATCTAATGATGTACAAAGGGCAATTGAGGAGCTTACAAACGGTGAACTAATCGGTTTTCCAACCGAAACGGTTTACGGTCTGGCAGGAAATGCCTTTAAAGAAAGTTCTATTTTAAAGATTTTTGAAACGAAGAATCGTCCGACGTTTGACCCTTTAATTGTTCATACTTTTTCGGTTGAAGAGGTAAAGAAGTTTGTTCGAGAAATTTCTAAAAGGCTTTCTTTGTTAATGGAAGCATTCTCTCCGGGTCCCATCACCTTTTTACTGCCAAAGAGAAACAATATTCCTGATTTGGTCACTTCGGGTTTGGATAACGTTGCGGTGAGAATCCCAGACCATCCCATTGCTTTAAAGTTATTATCGTCACTCCCGTTCCCGCTTGCCGCACCGAGTGCAAATCCGTTTGGATACGTATCTCCCACCACTTCGAGACACGTGAACGATCAACTCGGCAACAAGATTAATTTCATCTTAGAAGGCGGAAGTTGCGAAATCGGACTTGAATCCACGATTGTTGGGATGGAAGACGACAAAGTTACCATCTACCGTTTAGGCGGAATTTCCGTTGAGGATATAATAAATATAGTTGGGGAAGTTCAAATCAAATCTCATTCGTCGTCTAATCCGGCAGCTCCCGGTATGCTAAAAAGCCATTATGCTCCGAGTAAAAGACTAGTTCTAAGTACCGACTTTCAGGAGATAAAAAGAGGTTTTCAGAACATCGGATACATCGGGTTTGATACGCTGAACTCCGAAATACCTGAGCGAAACCAACTCCTTCTTTCTGCAAACGGCAATCTCAACGAAGCAGCAAAAAACCTTTTCTCAGTTTTAAGAGCAATTGAACACCGAGAGGAAGAAATATTCATCGTCGGTTTAGTTCCTGAAACTGGTCTTGGAAAGGCAATCAACGACCGTTTACGACGAGCAACCGCCAAGTCTTAGTTTTCAACCACTATCAATTCAACCCTTCTATTCTGAGATTTATTTTCTTCAGTATCATTTTGAATTACCGGAAATTCATCGCCCATTCCTTTAGTGGAAATACGAATATCCTCAATTCCCTGGTTATATAAATAACTACTAACTACTTTCGCCCTAAAGTTAGATAAGTAAACGTTCTGACGACTGTCACCCACGTTATCTGTGTGTCCCACTAATTCAATTTTCAGGTTCGGATTAGACTTAAGAACTTCCAAAATAGAATTCAATTGTTCGTCAGATTCAGGGAGCATCTTGGACGAACTTTGCTCGAAGTAAATTTTTGTAAGGATGTACCGTTTCCCAATGGCTTCTTTACTTGATAGAGCTGAAAGCATTTCGTCTTGCGACTCAGGTATTTTTTCTAAATTTTCGCTATTTTTTGTGTAAACATCTGCCACTTTTATGGGGGTTTCGACAATCTTTTCAATCGGCTTCTCAACAGTTACTGGAGCCACTTTCACTTTTACTTCCGGCTCTTTCACAACTTCTTTGATCTCAATCAGATTTTCAACCACAATTTCCTCAAGTGTGTATTCCCTGATTAAATTTGTTGCGGCCAATTGAATCACCGATACCTGCTCTGAAATTGACTTGAAACCGTCTGCACTAAGCACTAAGTTATACGTTTCATTAGTCTGTAAATCGGCAGTAAAAGTTTTTTTATCAAACGAGTAAGGAGTTTTTACCGAAGCTTGATTCAACGATACTTTCAGCAAAGGGGATTTCAATGTTAGTTCACCAACAGTTTTAAGAACGAATTTGACCGGATAAGTACGTCTTCTAAAGTTAACTTTTTTGGGGTTCTCAGTAAAAGTTGTGTACTCAAAATCCTCTTTCTTATCCTGGTAATCAACCGCCGAAATCCTGATGGTGTATCTATTCCCTTCAATTAGGTTCGCCTCGGCGTGAATTCCTTCGTCGAAAAGCTTTAAATCTGTTGTGTTCTCGTCGTCCATCAACGTGAATTTTGCGGGAACGAGACGCTTTAAGATTTCATCATAAGCTTCGAAAATCTGCTCAGTGGTTTTGATTTTAGTTAGTTTCAGTAGCTCAATTTTCTCTGTAATCCTTCCGTAATTAACCGTCAAATCCTCGTAACCATTTGAGCTGACAAGCAATGTAAATGGTTCTCCATTTTTAATCTGAGCCGACCAGATATTTTCTTCATCAGTTACCGAAAGTGGCGTTCCTTCTTTAGATAAGGCTTTGATTGTTAGCGTTGGGACTAAGTCTTCCGTTTCGGCGTTCACTACCTTAAATTGTTGAGCTACAAATTCTTTGAGACTGAGCTTTACAATTTTTTTAGAATCATTTTCTGTGATCGCGACCGCAGGTAGAAATGGTGAATTATGATTAGCGTAACCCACTTTTTTTACGCTAATATAATAACTTGATGCCGCATCCAATGAAGCAACATTACCCTTCTGAATCGTCACAGGAACGCTTGTCTCTTTACTAATTATCGAAATATAATCGGGCTCTATTTTCTTTCCATCAACATCTGTGATGATTAACTGAATCGGATATTGCTCTGCAATCATGTAGATAGTGGCTTCAGTTTGATTTCCAATCGGGTCAGCTTCGTACTGCTTATATCCTTTCGCCGAAAAGATAGGTTTGATGACTTCGTTCGATTCGATAGAAAATTTGTGTTCGGCAGTGGCAATTCCACCCTCCTGACCGTTGGTACTTTTGTAAGACAATGCAGACTTGACGGGTGCTTTAGTGTATTTATCAAGTGTCAAAATTTTAATCTGACGTAAATCTTTTAACAACTCAATACGTATTGATTTTTCTTTTAATAAGTCTAAATCGTTCTTTTTAACCTGATAACCTTTTACAGATGCAGCATAGGTATATTTCTCAGATTTGACCAACTTAACAATCCACTCTCCCGTCGATTTTTTAAAATTTATGGCGAGTTCTTTATCATTTTTGTCGAATACTCGTACGTCAACATCAGGAATGACATTTCGCTCTTCGTCTACAACTAGAATCAAAAAATCTTCATAGATACTAATCAATTTTATTTTTAAGTCGTACTCATAATTCTCTAATTGTGAAATATTAAACGTAGACCTTACCTCCTGAAACTCCTGCTTCGAGGCGACATATTTATATGTACCTTTTTCAGTTGGGACAAATGTAAACGCTTCGTTTTCACTGGTCTTTATCGTAGTATTTTTACCAGACGGCGATGTCACAACCACATTTGCCGAGATTCTTTCTTCGTTAAAACCATTAAAGACCTCAATCTTGATGAAGGGTTCTTTTTGCAGTTGAATAGTTACCTTCTCATCTTTTACATCAATGGTTCCGTAAAATCGCTGATATCCAGCAACTTCCGCTTCAATGGATATCTCCTTGGCAGTTTTTAAGTTAATTTCCGTTTCTTCACCGTTCGTCCGACTATTTTTAAGCACATCACCCTGCTTATTTGTGACACGCAATTTCACGTTCTGAACCGCACTTTTACTTACCTCATCTATAATAAGTAGCGTTATTATGTTTTTCTTTCGCTCCAACCCAACCACCTTATCATATTTCACGGGAGGGTCATTTACCGTAATATTTTCTTCGTAAGAAAATGACTCATAGCCATTGGCTTCAGTTTTAATCGTATATTGTCCTGGTAATGTGAGTAAAACATTTGAGAGGCCAGGAGCATCCGACGCACTGACCTTTTTTATTAATTCGCCCTCTGAAGTTAAAGATATAGTTGCGTCAAGCTTTTTCCCGTTCACCTTGTCTACTACTTTAAAACTGAGGTTAGCGGCGGGCTGCGGATCAAGTTCAAAAACTATATTTCTGCCTTCGGCATCGAAATCATCGTCAATATCGTATATATTTTCGTCTGGGTAGTAACCATCCAACTGAGCCTTTACCATAATCTTATCACCGCTCTGCACTTTTACAATCATGTAGTTGTTTACCTTCACAACTTTAAGTGCTAAATCAACCTTCATTGATTTAGCTTCGAAAATTGGGTTTATTTGCATTCCAGTACGACTATCTTTCGCAGTTAATGTAAGCGGTATTGATTGCGTAAATGCACTCAAACAGCTTGAAAACAAGAGAAACGTGGTGAAAACTAAAATCGAATAATTAAACTTAGCTTTCAACGTGCGATAGTGCACAGCCGTTGTTTTAGGGGGGGTATTGTCTCTCAATTCTATTTTTGCAAACATGATTATTAAAGTTCCCTCTTTTTTTTTACCGAACTTAGAGTACTTCAGCAAACTTCAAAACGCCGAAAAACTCATAGTAGATTTGAATGTCAAATATACGAAACAAAGTTTTGCCAACCGTTGCTATATTAATGGGCCCCATAAAATTGAGCGGTTGAACGTTCCAATACTTAAGGGCTCAAAATACCAACGATTTAGCGAAGTAGAAATTTCTTACGTAGAGAACTGGCGGCAAAGAAACTGGCGAACCATTGAGAATTGCTACCGTAAAACTCCTTTTTTTGAATTTTACGAACCTTATTTTCGGAAAATATTACTTGAAGGTCACTACGAAAAATTATACGTATTAAACAATGAGGTATTGTCACTTTGTCTTAAATTGCTGCAATGGAATACGACAATATGTCATGAAAGTTTAAATATTGATTACTCTATTGACATTGATTATAAAGAAGAACGTAAATTTAGTGACGACTTTACATCAAAAAGTTATTTACAAAACTTTGGCAGTGAATTTGTTCCTAACCTATCAATCGTCGATTTATTGTTTTGTAAAGGTCCAGAATCAGCGGGCATTTTAAACAAATCAAATTTGAACTGAACAGTTATAATAGACTAAACGTTACAATAGAGTAATACACGCAACTAAAAGCACAGGAAATTAATGGAACCCAAATTTTCAAAGAGAGTAAAAGAAGTAATTTCTTTAGCACGCGAAGAAGCTTTACGGTTGGGGCATGACTACATAAGCACCGAACATTTTCTGTTAGGAATGATTCGGGATGCCGACGGAGCAGGTTTTCTGCTTCTACAAAAATCCGGCGTTCCGCTCAATGACTTACGTGAGTCAATCGAATACGCTACTCGGGGAACCGCCACGAACAATATTAAAAATCTGGCGAACATACCCCTAACCCGTAAATCTGAACGAGTGCTCAAAATTACACACTTGGAAGCTAAAAAATTCAAGTCCGAAATCATCGGCACCGAACACTTGTTATTAGCTATTTTAAGAAATAATGATAATCTCGGTTGCCAGATACTTAATAAATTCAATATTGACTATGAACTAATTAGAGAAATGATAGAATATCAATTAACTGGGCAACCCCCGAAATCAGAAAGACCCGAAACTGACGACGACGACGATAAAATATTCGGCGGTGGCGGAAGCAGCTACGGCAAAAATCCTAAAGATGTCAAAGGACAGGAAAAGTCGAAGACACCAGTTCTGGATAATTTTGGACGTGACTTAACAAAAATGGCCGAGCTTGGTAAGCTTGATCCGATTGTCGGTCGTGAAAAAGAAATTGAACGAGTAGCTCAAATTCTCTCAAGACGCAAAAAGAACAATCCAATTTTGATCGGTGAGCCAGGTGTTGGTAAAACGGCAATTGCCGAGGGACTTGCCCTAAGAATAATTCAGAAGAAAGTCTCACGGATTTTGTTCGGGAAACGTGTCGTGACACTTGACTTAGCTTCATTGGTTGCTGGTACTAAATACCGCGGTCAATTTGAGGAGCGGATGAAAGCTGTGATGAGTGAGATTGAGAAGAATCCAGAAGTTGTTTTATTCATTGACGAGATTCACACAATCGTAGGTGCGGGTGGTGCGAGCGGATCACTTGACGCTGCGAATATGTTTAAGCCCGCGTTAGCTCGTGGCGATATTCAGTGCATCGGAGCAACTACATTAGACGAGTATCGCCAGTACATTGAGAAAGATGGAGCTTTGGCTCGTCGTTTCCAAATGGTAATGGTAGAAGCCACTTCAATTGATGAAACGATTGAAATTCTGAACAATATCAAGGATAAATACGAAGAACACCATAACGTACAATACTCAGAAGAGGCTATCACAACCGCCGTGAAATATTCGGAACGTTATATTACAGACCGTTTTTTACCAGACAAAGCGATTGATGTAATTGACGAAGTGGGTGCTCGTGTTCACATTAACAATATCAACGTTCCAAAGGAGATTATTGCTCTAGAAGAACAAGTTGACGAGATAAAAGAAGAAAAAAACAAGGTTGTTAAGCGTCAACGTTACGAAGAAGCAGCACAATTGCGTGACAAAGAGAAAAAGCTCCTTGAGCAACTTGAAACCGCAAAAAATGCTTGGGAAGAAGAGAGCAAGAGCTTGCGTCATATGGTGACCGAAGATCATGTTGCTGAAGTAATTGCCATGATGACGGGTATCCCGGTTCAGAAGGTAAATATGAAAGAAAGTGAGAAAATCCTAAAAATGGATGTAGCACTTAAAGGCAAGATTATCGGTCAAGATTCCGCAGTAGCAAAACTTACTAAGGCAATCCAACGCACAAGAGTCGGTCTGAAAGACCCAAATAAGCCAATTGGCTCATTTATCTTCTTAGGACCTACCGGAGTTGGTAAAACCGAGCTCGCCAAAACATTGACCGAGTACTTGTTCGACAGTAAAGATTCGTTAATTCGAATTGATATGAGTGAGTACATGGAGAAATTTAGCATCTCCCGTTTAGTTGGAGCACCTCCGGGATACGTGGGTTACGAAGAAGGTGGACAACTTACCGAGAAAGTAAGAAGAAAACCTTACTCAGTCATACTTTTAGACGAAATCGAGAAAGCTCACCCAGATGTATTTAATATCTTACTTCAGGTATTGGATGACGGTATTTTAACCGATAGCCTTGGACGTAGAGTAGATTTCCGAAATACAATCATAATCATGACATCAAATATTGGTGTGAGGAATTTGAAAGATTTCGGAACCGGTATCGGTTTTGCAACTCAGAATAGGGTTGACAATAAAGATGAGCTGGTAAAGAGTACAATTCAGAATGCGTTGAGAAAGACATTCTCTCCTGAATTTTTGAACCGCCTCGACGACGTAATTGTGTTTAACTCACTTACCCGTGAGGACATTCACAAGATCATCGAGATCTCATTAGGAAGACTTTTCGAGCGAATCAACAATATTGGTTTTAGCATCGAACTGACGGACAAAGCGAAAGACTTCATCGCCGAGAAAGGGTTTGACGAACAGTACGGAGCACGACCGCTAAACCGAGCAATTCAAAAGTACGTGGAAGATCCGTTAGCAGAAGAAATTCTTCGTGGAGATTTGAAGGAAGGCGAAACAATCATAGCTGATTATTCTGGTGAAGGTGAAACTTTATTCTTCAAAAAGCACAAAAAAGAAGAATCTGTAGAGTAAGAGAAAAATAAATTCTTAGTTAAAAAGCACGGCTTATGCCGTGCTTTTTTGTTATTTCGTGATCGAAACCTTAGAATTACATGCGAGCTACCATTTTTACAATTATTCTGTTTTCAGCTTCCTTCATAGCTAAAACACAAACTATCCAATTAAGTCCCCAATCCGCGGTTTCTCTCCTTACCATTAGCCCAGGAAAAGAATTATATTCGAGCTTCGGTCATTCAACGATTCTGATTGAAGACTATCAAAACGGATTAAGTATAATGTATAATTACGGTTCATTTGATTTTGAAACCGAAAATTTTTACGTCAAATTTCTACGGGGAACCCTTCCCTATCAATTGACCAAAAATGGGCTAAATACCGCATTGGAATACTGGACAAGTGAAGGGCGGTTAGTGACAAAACAACAACTACGGCTCAGTCTACAAGATCGTCAAAAAGTGTACGGACTTTTAGAACGAAATTACCTTCCCGAGAATCGAACGTATCAGTACAAATTTTTCTACGATAACTGCTCAACCAGAATTAGAGATATAATCAAGGAAGTGTTGGGTGAGCGATTAGTCTTTGACCAAAATTTAAACGCTACCGAAACTTACCGCGATTGGATTCAAACGTACGCCGGACATAAAGCCATAGCAGATTTCGGGATGGACATTGCCATCGGTATTCCTTCAGATCAAAAAACCGGATACAACGGAGCAATGTATATTCCTGATAATATGATGATTGCATTTGATTCGGCAGGCATTAAAAATGACTCCACGATTCGATCACTCGTAACGTACAAGCAGATTTTGAATTCTTTCTACGTAAAAGAAGCACCAAAGAAGAAGGAAATTAACCTACCAATTATTCTTTCTGGAATACTACTTTTAAGTTCACTGTTACCCTTCATAAGGAAAGAGCGTGGAGTATTCGTAACTATCGGTATATTCAACAAAATACTATTTATAATTGCTGGAATTGCGGGATTAATCCTAACATTATTATGGTTCTTTACCGATCACGGTGTCACGATGTACAACCTGAACATATTTTGGGCAAATCCGTTTTATTTATTGCTGTTCACTATGCCTAAAAAATTCGGTAAAAAGGCATTTTTAATTGTGGCAATCTTCTCTGTTTCTACTATTCTGATAGATTTTTTACAAATTCAAGATATACCGTTGGCGGCTGACTTTATAGCATTAGCGTTAGCAGCACGACTTTTTACGATATACAAAATGTATGATGGAAGAACTGCAATACCCGATCGGTCGGTTTGAATTTAATGAGCGTTATATAACTAATAACAGCGTTGACCTTATTAATCAACTGGCATCTTTTCCCTGGAGGTTAGCGGAAATTATTGAGGCTATTCCGTCAACTGATTACGCCAAAACTTACCGCCCGGGTGGTTGGACCATTCGACAACTAGTGCACCATTTAGCAGATAGCCATACCAATATGCTCGTACGGGTCAAATCAGCACTTGCTCAGGATGAAAGCAAAATAATGGGGTACGATGAGGCATCGTGGGCGAATCTCACGGATAATGATTTACCTTTAGAGATTTCATTAAATATGGTTGCAGGAATTCACGCAAAGTTGGCTCACTTGTATAAAAACTTAACCGTCGATGAGTTAAATCTAAGCTACTTTCATTCCAGCGAAAACCGACTTTTTAAATTGAGTGAAGTATTAGGCATGTACGTTTGGCACGGAAACCATCACCTCGAACACATAAAAGTAGCTGCGAGAAGTTAAGACTCTTGCATGGCCGCTTCAATGAGCTCTTCAGATTCTTCTTTTCCTAAATATTTATCGATTAGGTAATGAGCTAAATAGATTAGGGGCGTTAGTAAAATGGCCACGGCAAATTTATAAATGTAATTAACCGAACCTACTGCCAGAACCTGATTAATCGGCCAGTCGCCGAAGATATAAAAAGCGATAAAGACCACCACAAAACTATCAATCAGCTGTGAAAATAGCGTTGAGCCTGTTGCCCGAAGCCAAATCAATTTGTTGTTCGTAAAATTTCGCAAGCGATGAAATACGTACGCATCAAGTATTTGACCAACCAAAAAAGCAGTCAGGCTACCGATGATAATACCTAGCCCCTGACGAAATATTAGCTTGAAACCTTCATCAATATTAATTGGATTTCCTTTTGAATCTACTTTATTAACATCCAACCAAAAGTCTGCGGGTAGTAAAATCGTTGCCATATAAATCAGAATGAAAGAATACGCAATAAAACCAGCAGTTAGGTACGAAATCCGTTTGACACCCTTTGTCCCGAAATATTCATTGATAATATCCGAAGCGATGAATACGAACGGCCAATTCAATACCCCCGCCGACATATTCAGGTCAAGCGTATATCCCAAAATATTGAGGTTTAGTGGTGCAACACCAATTGAACCTTCGATAGAAAAAATCTTTGCCCCTACTATTTCCGCCACGATAGCATTCGTGAGAAAAAGACAACATAAGAATATATAGAGAGACTGCTTCCTTGTAAAATTCATTCAACCTAAAAAAAGTTAGACAAAACGTCCGTCTTCGATAACTAACTTTCGATCAGCTAAATCTGCGAATTTTGCGTTGTGAGTAACAATAACAAAGCTGCACCCCAGTTGTTTACGAATATCAAAAAATAATTGGTGCAGTTCGTCAGCGTTTTTAGTATCTAAGTTGCCGCTTGGTTCATCAGCTAATACGTAAGAAGGTTTATTTATCAAGGCTCTCGCAACGGCAACACGCTGCTGCTCTCCACCCGACATTTCGGAAGGATAATGCGACTTCCGATGTGATAAACCCATTAAGTCAAGAAGGCTCTCAGCATTTTTTTTGCTTTCGGTTTTATCTTCGCCGCCGATCCACGCCGGAAGGCAAATGTTTTCAATTGCCGTTAGCTCTGCCATTAAATTATGAAATTGAAATACGAAACCTATTTTCTCATTTCTCAATTTAGACAGATCATTATTGTTTAGAGTCGTATATTCGCTATCAAATAATGTAACGACGCCCGCATCAGGTTTTTCTAGTGTTCCAAGTATTTGGAGCAGCGTGCTTTTTCCAGCTCCCGATGCTCCGACGATTGAAACTACCTCGCTTTCAGCAATTTCAATATCCACGTCTTTCAGCACCGCAACTTCTCCGTAATTTTTATAAATATTTTTTCCTACCAGCATATACTATTGATTTAAAAAATACTACCTACGCAATCCACATATATGTCACCTATTAATTTTATATCGCAACAAAATATATTTAATTTGTCACAAATTTAGAATACTTAAATATATACACAACTACACTTATGAATATTCACGAGTATCAAGGGAAAGAAATCTTGAGCAAATATGGCGTTCAGATTCAGCGGGGAATTGTTGCTGAGACTCCAATGAAGGCCGTTGAAGCCTACAAAGAAATTTCAAAAATGACTGACTCAAATTTTGCGGTCGTAAAATCACAGATACACGCGGGTGGACGTGGGAAAGGTACAATAGTTGGGTCAGATCAGCGGGGAGTTCAACTTGCGAAGTCTCAGGACGATATCAAGCAGATAGCTGAAAACCTTTTAGGAAATGTTTTAGTTACGCACCAAACGGGAGACGCCGGTAAAAAAGTAAACAAAATACTAATTGCCGAAGACGTTTATTACCCAGGCGATAGTGAGCCGAAAGAATTTTACATCTCAATACTTCTTGACCGTGCTAAAGCATGTAATGTTATCATGGCGTCTACAGAAGGTGGCATGGATATTGAAGACGTAGCAGAGAACACCCCCGAAAAAATCATCAAGGAATGGATTGATCCTACGGTCGGTTTACAAGGGTTTCAGTGTCGCAAAGTCGCTAACAACCTTGGTTTAACTGGAAAAGCGAATAAAGAGATGGTGAAATTCATCAATTCGCTTTACAACGCCTATGTAGCCACAGACTCGTCTATGTTCGAAATCAATCCAGTTTTGAAAACATCTGACGACAGGATTTTGGCCGTTGATGCTAAGGTTGATTTGGATGACAACGCTCTTTTCCGCCACAAAGATCTCGCAGATTTACGCGATAAAGCGGAAGAAGACCCAACCGAAGTTGAAGCTTCTGAGAACGATTTGAATTATGTAAACCTAGACGGAAACGTAGGTTGCATGGTAAACGGAGCAGGTCTTGCCATGGCAACAATGGATATTATCAAGCTTTACGGTGGCGAACCCGCTAACTTCCTCGACGTAGGTGGTGGGGCAAATGCCAAAACGGTTGAAGCAGGTTTCCGTATTATTTTGAAAGACCCGAACGTTAAAGCAATTTTCGTGAACATCTTTGGAGGAATCGTTCGTTGCGACCGTGTTGCTAACGGAATCGTTGATGCTTATAATTCTATCGGTGAAATCCCCGTTCCAATCATCGTAAGATTTCAGGGAACCAACGCCGAAGAAGGTGCTAAAATTATCTCTGATTCAGGTTTAAAGGTGTATTCAGCAATATTATTGAAAGATGCCGCCGAATTAGTACAAAAAGTACTTGCATAAGGTTTAATACGTTTTATATTAACTCCATGAAGTAAGTCAACTTCGTGGAGTTTTTCTTTGTACACATGAGTAAATATTACAAAACGTTTCAGGAATTCATCTACGAAATCTTCGACCTCGAATCTGACCGAGCATCGTTTACCGAAATCGTAGAAGGGATATCAAAGAATGTATACTTTAGAGGAACTAACCTCTGGATTCTTATTTTTGCCATACTGGTTGCTTCTGTTGGATTGAATATGAATTCAACAGCAGTTGTAATCGGAGCCATGCTTATCTCGCCCTTAATGGGACCAATTATCGGTATTGGTCTAGGAGTAGGCATTTATGACTTTGATTTAATAAAGAAATCGGCGTGGAACTTATTGGTTGCGGTTTTTATATCCGTCTTAACCTCTACCGTTTACTTTTGGCTAACGCCTCTAAAAGAAGCACAGTCTGAACTACTTGGCAGAACTTTACCTACAATCTGGGACGTATTGATTGCCTTTTTTGGGGGCTTGGCGGGTATTGTGGCTTATACCCGTAAAGAGAAAAGTAATGTTATTCCGGGCGTTGCAATTGCTACAGCACTGATGCCCCCACTTTGCACGGCAGGTTTCGGGCTAGCAACAGGAAATTTGTATTATTTTATTGGAGCTTTTTATCTGTTTTTCATAAATAGTGTGTTCATAGCCACGGCAACTATTATAATCGTTCGGTATTTAAAAATTCCGCATAAAGAATGGGTGGACGCAGCACAACAAGCGAAAATGAGGAATTATGTTATCATGTTGACAATTTTAACATTAATACCGAGTGTCTATTTAGCGTACGATATTGTAGGGAGAAGTATTTATAACCGGAACGCCACAAAGTTTATCGAAGAACAATTTGAATCAGATAAGACGATTATAGTTGAGAAAAGAATTAATCCAAAAGAAAAGAAAATTGAATTATTCATAATCGGGGAGAAAATTGATTCAACTCAGTTAAAGGTTATTAGAAGTAAACTAGCCAAGTATACTTTATTTGACACGCAACTATCTATTCGGCAGGACGACCCTGGTTCTGAAAATTCATCCATTGAAATGATGAGAACCGGAATTATTGAGGAAATGTACAGCCGGAACGAAGTAACTTTAATTCAAAAAGAAGCAGAAATTAAACGATTGTCTGATGAACTCAATAACTACCGCACAATGGAACAATTGAGCGATAATGTAAGTAAAGAGTTAACGATACAATACCCCGAAGTGGTTGAGTGCTCCATGAACAAATCAATTATCTTTAGTAAAGAAGGGAAGTCTGATACGACGGTACTTGTACTATTGAGCACGAAAAAAAGAATATCTAAAAGCTCAATGGAGAGAATGGATAAATGGCTTAAATTTAGATTACAGGAAACTAAAGTAAAAATACTAACTTACTAGTATGAATTTTTTGCAAATAATATCGGAATCAACAAAAAAGATAATTAGGGATACATCCAGTAATACCATTCAACAGGTCCTCGAATTTCGTTTATTGAAATTCAGTAATTATCAACTCACTATCAGCGATATTTTGCTCATCGCCGTTATAATAGTGCTTTGCTCCTATTCATTAAAATTAATCGGGGCAATTCTCGATCGTTTCGTTGAAAGTAAAAGAATTGATAGCAGAAACCGAATCACGATTTCTACATTACTGAAATACTTAATTTGGGTAATTGCCATCATCTTATCTTTAGATGTGATTGGGGTTAAAATTACAATTCTGCTTGCTGGTTCAGCGGCTTTACTGGTTGGTTTGGGGTTAGGATTACAACAAATCTTCTCCGACATAGTATCAGGCATATTCTTATTGCTGGAAGGGAGTGTGAAAATAGGCGATATTATGGAAGTAGACGGTATCGTGGGAAAGGTGCTTAAAATTAATTTACGCACCTCCGAAATTTTGACAAGAGCCGGAATTATCATCATTGTACCAAATCACAAATTCATTGTCGAAAATGTTGTCAATTGGAGCCACAATGCCACCACCACACGCTTTACCGTAACAGTAGGAGTTTCTTACAGCAGCGATGCCACGCTGGTCAAAAAAATCCTCTTAGAATGTGCTATCAGTCACGGTAGTATTGTTGACCGAAAGCCTTACGAGCCCGTTGTAAGATTAATTGATTTTGGAGGCAGCTCGCTTGATTTTGAACTTCTTTTTTGGAGTAAAGAAGGCTTCAGCATCGAAAATATAAAAAGTGACCTGCGGTTTATGATACTTTCTAAATTCAGAAAGAATGGCGTTGAAATCCCGTTCCCGCAGCGAGACCTTAATTTACGAACTGGTTTTAACTTCATTGAAAAACAGGAAGTTCCGCCACCCGCTCCTTAACTCACGAGATAGCTTTCGCCAAGTTCTACTATTTTAAAAGGGGTTTCGTATTCCTCGCACGCTGCTTTAAACTTATCCGGACTTTCTGTATTAAACGTAAATAAATTATAGTGGTGTGGTATGACACAGCCAGCATTTATCACTTTTCCAAGCTTTGCGGCTTCGTCTGGATTTAGATTTCCGGCCACTTTTCGTTCAGGCTTATTACCATTTATCGGTAAAAAAGCAACATCAATTTTGTAGTTTCCTAAGATGTCTTCCAAGCCTTCGAACCATAGCGTATCACCCGAATGGTAAACCGTGAATTTGCCAAATTTCGCAATGAAACTCATGAAATGATGTTGTCCCTTTTCATTGACTTTTAAATCATTATGAGCAGCGGGCAACCCGATAATTTCGAAACTTCCACATTTCACGGCAGCTCCGTTTGTCAGACCAATTACGTTCGCGTCCTTTACTTTCCCACGGTTGGCAACGAAGCTGCGGTTAGCCTCGGGGGCAACAAATTTTATATCAGGATTAGCGTTAAAGAGCGGAATAAGTGTTTCCGCGTCTAAATGATCCGTATGATTATGCGACGAAGTAACCACATCAATCATATCAAGTTGCCTTGGGTCAATTACGAGTTCGCTCATCCGAACGTGCGGCTTATCGGTATCTTTATACTTTTCTGTCAGGCTATTTGACAAATATGGATCAAACAATAAGTGCTCTCCCATATATTGTATTAAAAATCCGCTCTGACCTAACCACCAAAGACGAAAGCCATTTTTGTTTGTCACTGAACTCCTGATGTCGTTTAGTAAATCAGTACCTTTTTGAAAAGCTTTAATCAATTCCATATAGTAGCCTGTTGTAGGGGTTTCAACGTCTCTTACTTCAAGTCCAAGTCGTTTTTTTGCTTCTTCCATAATAGAAACCGTTGCCGACGCACCCAGTCGGGTACAACCCAACTCTTTTACTCCTAACAATCCGTCAAGCGTTCTTACGCCACCCGCAGCTTTTATCTGTACGTTATCATCGGCGTATTTACGCATTAAAATCAAATCGTGTTCGGTAGCACCTTCGTAACTGTATGTCCCGTCCTCCCCTTTCACAAAACCGTAACCTGTAGAAGTTTTTATAAACTCCACTCCTACCGAATTACAAATCTTACAAAGTTTGATTTTATGCTTATCGCTGGTGATGAAATCATTTTCAAAAATAACTTTCAGAATTGCCCCGTGCTTACGGCATTCTTTGTGAACGGCGTAAATTTCTTTCTTTACGTAACGCCAGTCTTCGCCCAAAACCTTTCCAACATTTACCACCATGTCAATTTCGGTTGCTCCGTCCTGACAAGCAATTTTGCTTTCGTAAACCTTCGCTTTGATAGTACCATTGCCGTGCGGAAAACCAATAACAGAACAAACGTTGACATCGCTATCCTTTAATATTTCAGCACATTCTTTTACAAAATAAGGTTTTATACAAACTGCCGCAACACCGTAATCAATGGCAACTTTACAACCATCTGCCAATTCTTTGTCCGTCATGGTAGGATGGAGCAAAGAATGGTCAATCATTTTAGCGATATCTTTCAATTCAAATTGCATAAAATATTCGATTTTCAGTTTGTCAAAAAAGCAAGTTAAAACTGATATCAGAAGTCCAATATCAGGCATCTTCTGTACTTAAAACCCCCTAACTTTTTTAGCTCCTAAACACATATTGGTCAACTTTTTCTTCGCCGCCCATCGAGCAGTTTGACTCAACCCGCAATCGGGAGCAACGGCAAGTTTTTCGGCGGGAACGTATTTTAAGCATCGCTCAATGCGTTCAACTACGTCTTCTACTGTTTCGATATAATAATTTTTGACGTCAATAATTCCAACGGCGACGTCTTTTGCTTCGGCAAATTGTGCCAGTAATTCAATTTCGTCAAATTCACGATTTGCCATTTCTACGTGAATTTCATCCACATTTATGTCTAAGAAATCAGGTAACATCGGGGACAATTTCCGATAACCAACGGGGCGGCCTTTGAAGTTACCGAAGCACAAATGCGTGGACAAACGAGCTTTTCCAACCACCCCTTCGAGCGTTCGGTTAAATATATCCACAAAACGTTTAGTATCTTCTTTGTAAGCGTAACACGACATAGACGGTTCATCAATCGTAATTTCGGTGCAACCCGCTTCGACCAATTTTTTCAATTCGTCGTTTACAAACGGAAGGATGGCTTCGGTGATATCAAAGCGGTCTTTGTATATTTTACCGTCGGGTATCATTCGTCCACTCAACGTGTAAGGTCCGGGAATCGAAGCTTTCAAAACAGGCCCTTCGGGGGCGAGAACTTGTAACCTTTTAAATTCCTCAACGGCACCAAGTCCGTTCGGTGCAGTCAATTCCTCGATGATTGAATGTTTTCCGCGTTGATCATGAGCGGGTGGGCCAAATTTTCGAGTTTCGTCATGATTCGGTCGAAGCCCTTTGATGAATCCGTAAAAAGACAAGTTAAAATCGAGGCGAGTTTGTTCTCCGTCCGTGATTACGTCTAAACCTGAAGTCACTTGATCGTGCACGGCAGCAATCACCGCATCATTCACCATTTCTTCGATATCAGCAGCACCGAATTGATTTAGATTCTGACTTGAAAATTCAAGCCAGCCCGGAAAAGGGTATGAACCAATTACCGTTGTTCTTATTTTATGAGGTTGCATATTATTTAAGTTTTAATAGGTTATTTTCTGGTGGGGTTATGTATAAGTCTTCGGAATACTACGCCGTAGGAACTTCTTTGATTTCACCGCTCTGCTTATCTTTCACGATTACAACTCGGTCACCATTTGGTAAGGTTTCCTCCTTAATGAGCCAGTTATTTTCGTCGTATTCTTTATAGACTGAAGGTTTACTGAGACCCGTTTGACCCCGCCATTCTTTCAAATCAATGGGTTCCCACTTTTTTGTCTCCGACGATTTATACGCCGCATCCACAATGGCATTCACAATGTATCCGTCGTAAAAAGTTTCCCGTGGCTTTTCTCCTTTTTCGAAAGCATCAAACATATCAATAAACATATTTGGGTAGCCTAACTCGTGAGCTTCGTCACCCACCGGAAATTGCCAACCGCTGGAAGTTTCAGCTTTTTCGACAACGTACCCTTTCCCTTCGCCCGATGTGAACATTTCAAATCCGGTTCTGAGCCAAGAATTTATCCAGATGGTGCCTTCCGTTCCCATAACTTCGTCCCGCAAATCCATTCCTCCGCGAAACGTCCAAGATGCTTCAAACTGCCCAATAGCACCATTTTCGTATTTAACCAAACCAATTGCGTGGTCTTCTGCTTCAATGGGTTTTACCTGCGTGTCTGCCCAGCACATTACCTCAATGGGCTTAATATCTTTACCAATAAAGTTTCGGGCAATTTCAATGCAATGGCATCCCATGTCAAGGATTGCACCGCCGCCAGCGAAGTTTTTATCCCAAAACCAATCTGAATGTGGTCCAGGATGCGTCTCCCGCGATTTTGCCCACAGTACTCGCCCAATTGCTCCATCCTGAACGGATTTTAGCGATTTCAGAAACTTCGGGGTGTAGCAAAGATCTTCTAAGTATCCCGCAAAGATGCCCGCTTCTTCCACTGCTTTCATCATCCGGAAACCCTCTTCGGCATTTCTTCCCAAAGGTTTAGTGCAAAGTACCGCTTTCTTATGTTTTACGCACAGGTGAACGGCCTCTTCGTGTTGAAAATTAGGCAATGCAATGATGACTATTTCTGCCGCATCGTTTTTAACGGCTTCTTCCATATCGGTGGTTGAGTGCGGAACGTTGTAATCAGTAGCGAAGCGTTGAACGGTATCTTCCGAACGCGAAAAAACTACTTCGACGGTGTCTTTCCCCCGCCTTCCAATGAGAGATTCGGCGTAAAACCGACCGATAAAGCCACCGCCAAGGATACATAATTTAGCCATTTTTATAAATTAAGGTTGAATAGTAAAACTAAATATGCGTTGTGAGTTTGCAATAAATGGTTGATTGAAATAATCTCCCAAATCCATTTTTCAAGTATTCATTTGTTAATCTTCAGAAACGTACGATTTCACGCCATTTTTTGCGTACAATTTCGCGATGCGATGACTATGTTCATCGTAAGCTGCCTCAAAAAGCTCAACCGCTTTTTGAGCACCCACTGTATTTGCGGAAGCCAACGCTTTGGGCGGGTGACCTGCTTTTACGAGCAGTTCTGCCACGTGAGCTTTAATACAGTTTACAATAATTGCTCCACCAACCGTAGAGCCAGGACTGACCTTGGGAAGGAGACCTTCAATCTTAATCATGGCATCGCCAATGGGTGCTCCCGTATCGAGGATTATATCAGCAAAATCCGTTAATTTCGTTCCGTCCGATCTTTTCGAAGTACTTTTTTCGGAGTGTTCTTTGGTTATCAACGCAACTACTTTAATTCCCGCTTTTTGGAATCCTTCCGCCATCTCGACGGGAACAACATTTGTGCCACTCGATGAGATTATTAACGCCGAATCTTGCTCGGATAAATCGAAATTTCGTAAAATTTTATCGGCAAAACCAGGTACATTTTCTAAGAACATGGCTTGCCGCTGTCCGTTTGCACCAACCACTAAATTATGAAAAGTGAGCGACAACTCTACGATTGGATTAAAACCAGGAAACGAGCCGTAGCGAGGCCACATTTCTTCTACCATAATGCGGCTGTGACCCGAACCAAAAACGTGAACCATTCTTTTATTCAGAATAGTTTTCGCAAACATTTCGGCAACCTCAATGATTTTACTTTCTTGTTTTTCAACCGTTTGCACGATTTCATTTACCTTACTCAGGTATTCTTTAGTTAGTGACATTTTATTTATTTTCTAATTTTTCAAAGGCAAAACCCGCCGCACCAACAGCACCAGATAAGTCGTCAAATTTCGCTTGCAATATTCTGGTTTTCTTTCCTGAAGGTCTGAATTCGTGAATGTCTAAAAAAGCTTGGAGTGGCTCATAGAGTATTGCTCCAACTTTTGTAATGCCGCCCGATAACACGATTGCTTCCGGGGAAAGCATATTTATCATGGAACACATCGAAACTGCAAGCTTCTTCACTGACGTGAGCCACAAATAGGAAGCGAAATAGTCTCCTGCCTTGTGAGCGTCCACTAATTCTTTTGTGGAGTTAAACCGACCAGAACTTCGCTTTTTAACCGAATAGTTTCCGATGGCAAATTCTAAACTTCCGGGCATTCCCAATATGCTTTTTTCGGTATCTGAATCGTTAACAAGCGTGTGCCCTAAATGACCCGCCATTTGCGACAAACCTTGCATCAGTTTACCATTGATGACAATGCCGCCGCCTACTCCAGTACCGAGCGTGAGGAGAATAAAGTTTTCAATTTCTTTAGCAATACCGAATGTCTTTTCCGCAAATGTTGCGGCGTGGGCGTCATTTATCACGTACGTTTTAAATAGGAGCGAATCTTGCCAAACCAAGCCTTCAAGTCCCTTTAATCTATTGGGAAGGTGTTTAATACACGTATTTTTATCATTCGGCAAACCAGGACCCGCAAGTCCAATTCCTTCAATCGTTCCATCAAAGTTTTTTATGAGTTGCGAAACGGCGTTGTGCACGTTAGAAATCCAGTTGTCAGTTCCGTCATCTTCGGTTGGGATTCGTACTTCATTCAAAATAGTACCCGCCGAGTCGATGATAATTGACTTTATATTCGTTCCTCCAAGATCCAGTCCAATAACGTATTTCATAGCTGTCCGTCTGATATTCCCCATCCTCCGTCAACTGCAAGAACCTGACCAGTTGTAAATTTTGATAAATCTGAAAGAAAGTACGCAGCAGCACCGTCCAAGTCGTCGGTTCGTCCGTTTCTTCCGCCGTCTAACGGCTGTTTAGTTTTGACGAAATTCATAATGTCGGCATTCTCCGAAGCTCGCTTTGACATGGGTGTTTCAACAAGTGACGGAGCAAGCACATTTACCCGAATATTATATTCTGCGTAATAGGCAGCAATAGATTTACTAAACGAAATTATCGCCCCTTTTGCAGCAGCGTAAGCGTGGGTAGAAAAGTAAGTTTTTGATGGTTTATAACCCAATACCGAACCTAAATTCAATACACTACCTGAAATATTTTTTTCAATAAAGTACCTAATAATAGCTTGATTAGATAACATAATGGATGTCAGGTTCAACTCCAGTGTTTTGTTCCAGCCTTCCAACGTTAATTCGTGCAAGGGACCATCGCCGAAACGCCGTCCGCTTCCACCGGCTACATGGTATAGCCCGTCTATTTTGCCAAAACTTTCATGACATTGACCTATGGCGTCTGAAACGACGTTTTCTTTAGTTATATCAGCCGTAATCACCAAGCCGTTTGTTCCGATTAACTCAACGGCACGCTCCAAATACTCATCATCTCTGCCAATGGCAAAAACCTCAGCTCCATTTTTGATGAAGAACTCAACGGCACTCAGTCCAATACCAGAAGTACCACCAATGATTAAAATTGTCTTGTTTTTTAGCATAATTCAACTTGTCTATACAAGCTAAACAAATTAAGAATATTTTATTTAGAATTACAAATGGAAGATGGAAGGGTTAGAATAAAAGAACTGCCTCGTCCTGAAATAACCAATCTGTTTTTCCGTAACAGTGCTTTTTTGTGTACCGCTGTGTCAGGACAAGACAAACTTAGCATAAAAAAAAGCCCCTCCGAAAAATCGAAGGGGCTTGTGGACCCACCTGGGCTCGAACCAGGGACCACCTGATTATGAGTCAGGTGCTCTAACCAACTGAGCTATAGGTCCAATATATTTAGATGCCCATCAGTCTTTAATATATTTCAATTTGACTGATTTGACTTATACTTAAAGTATTTGTCGTTTCGGGAGTGCAAAATTAAGTCGAAATATTAATTAAAAAAATACTTATTGATACTTTTTTAGATATTTGTGCTGGTAAGTGATTTTAGATGAACAAAAGAAAAATAATTAACGACCCAGTTTATGGGTTTATAAGCATTCCAACTGAGTTGATATTCGAGTTGATATCACACCCTTATTTCCAACGCCTACGCAGAATCAGGCAGTTAGGATTAGCGGAGTTCGTTTATACAGGTGCCACTCACTCCAGATTTCAGCATGCACTCGGTGCCATGTACCTGATGGGACAAGCAATGGACGTTTTGCGGGGTAAAGGAGTTGAAATCAGTGACAATGAGAAAGAATCTGCACAGATAGCCATACTACTGCACGATTTAGGGCACGGTCCTTTCTCACACGTCTTAGAGCATTCAATTTTACCGAATGTATCGCACGAAGAAATTTCTCTGGCGTTGATGATTAAATTAAATGAAATTTTCAATAACTCTTTGACAACAGCTATTGAAATGTTTAAAGGTTCGTATTCCCGCCCCTTCTTTAATCAATTAATTTCTAGCCAACTCGACATTGATCGTCTTGATTACTTACACAGAGACTCATTCTTTACTGGAGTCGTAGAGGGTACCATTGGCGTTGAACGCATTATTAAGATGATGTGCGTTATTGATGACCAACTCGCCGTTGAAGATAAAGGCATTTTGAGCATTGATAATTTTCTCAATGCCCGAAGAATTATGTACTGGCAGGTTTATCTGCACAAAACCTCCATTGCCGCCGAAGTAATGCTAAAGGGTATGATTGATATCGTTAAAAAGAAATCAGACATTCATATACCAAATGGCTGTAGTAATACTCTGAACGAGCTATTTAATCTAAACCTAACCGAGAGCCCTCTTCAGTCTGAGAAGTTTATAGACCTATTTACCTCATTGGATGATGTAGATATGTGGTCATCCATTAAGAACTGGCAGCGTTCTGAAAACACTACACTCAGCTTTTTATCACAGTCTTTTGTAAATAGAAGATTATTTAAAATAAAGTTCTATCCCAATCAAGCAGATTTAGATTTACAAAAAAAAATCAAAATTGATGAATTAAAAAAAATCAATCTTGTTGAAGATATACGTTACTTGGTCCAAAGTGGTGAAATATCAAACAAAGCGTACATCGCAGGTGACTCTACGATTAAAATAGCAATGAAGAACGGTGAGATAAGAGATATAATCAATGCGTCGGATTTGCCTACTATTGAAGCTCTGAGTAACATTGTCAAAAAAAGTTATCTATCTTGGGTCAATCCATTATATTTGCGTTAACATACAATGACATAAATGCAATTTACCGTTAAACAAATCGCGGAGTATATTAATGGAGACATTGAAGGCGATGAAGATAAAATCATAAATCAATTCAACAAAATTGAGGAAGGGAAACCTAACGGAATTTCATTTTTGGCTAATCCTAAATATGAAAACTACCTTTATGAAACTGACTCTACGGCAGTTGTAGTTAATAAAGGTTTTAAACCAAAAGCTTCACACCGGGCTACTTTAATAAGGGTTGACGACGCATATTCAGCTTTCTCTACGCTGTTAAAATTGTACGAAAGCATTGGCAATCAGAAGGTTGGCGAGGTAGCAAAAAGTGCAGTAATTTCACAAACCTCCCGCATAGGCAAGAATGCTTCTATTGGGGCGAATTCATCCATAGGTGAAGAAGTTGAAATTGCCGACGACGTACAAATTGGTTCGAACGTTAGTATTGAGTCCAATGTAAAAATTGGGACCGGCACTCAAATCCACGCAAACGTCAGCATTTATGCTAATACACAAATTGGAAATAACTGTGTCGTGAAGAGTGGAGCAGTCATTGGTAGTGGCGGATTTGGCTTTGCCCCGAATGCTCTCGGAACTTACGACTCCGTACCTCAAATTGGTAATGTCATCATTGGAGACCACGTAAGCGTGGGAGCTAATACATGCATTGACCGCGGAACGATGGGTTCTACGGTGATAGGTGAAGGGGTTAAAATTGATAATATGGTTCAGATAGCTCATAATGTCAATATCGGGAACCATACGGTTATTGCCGCACAGACTGGCATTTCCGGTTCTGCTAAAATAGGTAAACACTGCGTAATTGGTGGTCAAGTTGGTTTTGCCGGTCACATTATAGTCGCAGACTATACCACAATCGGCGCAAAAGCCGGGGTGATTAGCTCAGTTCCTTCAGAACGAACTACTATTGGTGGTAATCCAGCATTCAACGTGAAGGATTACCTTCGGTCGAGTGTATTTTTCCAGAAATTACCTCAGTTTGAAAAGAGAATCACAACTTTAGAAAAAGATAAAAAGAACGTTCAATGAGCGATAAACAACGCACATTAAAAGAAAAAATTAGTTTTTCGGGAATAGGCCTGCACACAGGTGCGATGGTAAACATGACCATTCACCCCGCCCCCGTAAACCATTGGTTTATATTCAAACGAATAGATGTTGAAGGAAGTCCAATCATCAAAGCAGATGTGAATAATGTCGTCGATACTTCTCGTGGCACCGTTTTGCAACAGAACGGAGTTCGGGTTCACACAACCGAACACATTTTGTCCGCTTTAGTTGGAATGGGAATTGACAATGCCATCATTGAACTTGATGGTCCAGAGATTCCTATTTTAGACGGAAGTGCCCAGCGGTTTGTCGCTGAAATCGAAAGAGTAGGTGTGGTAGAGCAGAATCTCAACAAAAACTATTTTGTTGTTGAAGAAGCAATTGAATATTCAAGTGAAGAAAAGAATATCGAGTTAGCGGCCTTACCTTTCAACAACTATCGGCTAACGGTAATGGTTGATTATAACTCTAAGGTGATTGCAAGTCAGCATGCTATCCTGCACAACCTTGATAATTATAAAGAAAAGATTTCGCCTTGCAGAACCTTTGTTTTTGTTCACGAAATTGAGCAACTTTTTAAAAACGGCTTAATAAAAGGCGGTGATTTAAATAACGCTATCGTAATTTCGGAAGATGGTGTTGACGAAGAACGAGCTGCCTATCTTTCCAATTTATTGAGCAAAGATAATATTCAAGTTAGTAAACCTGGAATACTTAATCAGGAACCGTTAAAGTTTAATAATGAGCCAGCAAGGCACAAATTGTTAGATTTAATCGGAGATTTAGCCTTAGTGGGAAGACCTCTAAAAGCACACATTTTAGCGGCAAGACCAGGTCATAGTGCGAACGTTGAACTTGCGAAAGCCATAAAAAAGACAATTGAGCAAAGTAACGAGGATTTACCTCAATACGACGTTGAAGCAGAACCAGTCTTTAACGTTACCGATATTGCTAAGTTTTTGCCGCACCGCTACCCTTTTCAATTGGTAGACAAAATCGTTTCGTTGGATGGAACCTCCGTTGTTGGAATAAAAAATGTTACTATGAACGAACCTCAGTTCACTGGTCACTTCCCTGATAATCCAGTTTTTCCAGGTGTTTTATTATTGGAAGCCATTGCCCAAACGGGAGGCGTTCTTGTATTAACTTCCACTGGTGAACCTGAAAAGTACTGGCCCTATCTGGTAGGTATTGATAACAGTAGATTCTATAAAAATATAGTTCCGGGAGACACTATTGTGATGAAATGTACCCTTTCCGCACCCATAAGAATGGGCGTTGCAAAAATGCACGGTGATGCGTACGTAGGCAAAAAACGAGTCTGCTCGGTTGATATGATTGCTCGCTTGGTAAAGAAATCTTAATATATGCAAAAGTTGAATTACATAAACGAAGGAGCCAAAATTGCCGATAATGTCCACATCGATTATTTCACCGTAGTTCACAATGACGTTGAAATTGGCGAAGGTACTTGGATTGGTTCGAACGTAACGATCTATCCAGGAGCAAGAATCGGGAAGAACTGTAAAATTTTTCCGGGTGCAGTTATTTCGGCAACTCCGCAAGATTTGAAATTTGACGGCGAATACACTACCGTTGAAATTGGCGACAATTGCACCATTCGGGAGTGTGTTACGATAAACAGAGGAACTACCGACAAGCAGCGAACAGTTATCGGCAAAAACTGCCTGATTATGGCATATTGCCACGTAGCCCACGATTGTGTGTTGGGCGATAACGTTATCTTAGCCAACTCTGTACAACTCGCTGGACACGTCGAATTAGGAGAATATGCCTTTATTGGTGGAACTTCAGCGGTGCATCAATTCGTAAAAATTGGAGAGCACGTTATGATTGGCGGAGGTTCTTTAGTCAGAAAAGATGTACCTCCTTTCATAACAGCAGCCCGCGAGCCGTTATCCTACATTGGACTTAATACGCTGGGGCTACGGAGACGGGGGTTCAGTAACGGACGAATTCAGACTATCCAAGAAATATACCGTCATCTCTTTCTCTCTGGCAAGAATTTCAGCGAAGGAATAGGAATCGTAAAAAATAAGGTAGAGGATAGCATCGACCGTGAAAATATCCTTAACTTCTTTGTCCACTCGAAACGTGGAATAATTAAAAAAGGGAATGGCGAAAACTCCGAATGAGTTAGTAAAAATTGAAATTAAAGACGCTTCCAAGAAGTATATTAATGAATGGGTTTTTAAGAATGTTGATTTAACGCTTCACAATTCGACCTACGCAATCGTCGGACCAAACGGCTCAGGGAAATCAACTTTTCTCCAATGCCTTTCGGGATTAGTTCCTATTTCAAAAGGAAATATAACCTACAGTTCAAACGGCGAAGCAATTCCAGCAGATGATATTTTCAATTCCATCTCGATTGTATCGCCAGCTTTAGAGCTAATTGAAGAATTTACGCTTCACGAAGTTTTCGAATTTCATAAAAATTTCAGGAAACTCCAGTTCAATAATTCACTGGATTTCGCCGAAGCCATTTTTTTACCCAAAAATCTTCACAAACAGCTAAAGAATTTTTCGTCAGGAATGAAGCAACGGGTAAAACTCGGGTTAGCTTTCTTCTCTGAGTCGAAGATTATTCTATTTGACGAACCAACCACAAACCTTGACGAAAGTGGCTGTAACTGGTACGCCGACGAATGCCAAAAAATTATCCCGAATAAGCTGATAATAATTGCCTCAAACCAAAAACACGAATACGAATTTTGCGATGCTCTGATTAATATGTTAGATTTCAAGTAAATTATACAAATTAATGAGATTTCTGGCACTCGTTTTATTGATATTTCCCGCCGTATCTGGTGAATGCACCGAGTACAGTTTCGCGAAAAATGAAGGTCAGTGGGAGTCATCTATAAAATTCAAGAGCGATATTCCCGGCGGTTTTCTTTTGGTAAAAGATAACTCGTTAGAATACATATTCTTCAGCACAAAAGCCGTGTCAGAAGCTCACGGAAGCCGACCTACCGGTGGCGGACTAATCCCGATAAGAAAAGTAACTCTTAATTTCCTAAATTCTAATGTAGGAAATATCGTGCATGAGTCTACTCCAGAAAAGCACTTGACCAACTACTTTATTGGCAAGAATCCGAAATTTTGGAAAACAAACGTTCGCTCCTACTCTAATCTCATCATAAAGAACCTGTACAATAACATTGATTTCAGAATTTATACGATAAATGATAAACTGAAATTTGAATACATTGTCCATCCGAAAGGAAACCCCAACGACATTAGACTAATTTACGAAGGTTCAAAAAGTATCACCGTACATGATACTGAAATCCTAATCGAGACAGACATAAATACCTTTAAAGAGTTTAACCCTTACACGTACCAACAAACTCACGAACTACGAGAGGTCGACGCTCATTTTGTATTAAAGAATAGTGTGATTAGCTATGCAATTGGAGCCTACGATACAACTCAAAAATTAATCATTGACCCCGAACTTGTTTTCTCAACTTATTCAGGTTCATTTTCGGATAATTGGTCACATACAGCTACCTATGATAATGAAGGAAATCTGTACGCTGGTGGAAGTATTTTCGGAACTAATTTTCTGATTACTGGTACCGCTTTACAGCAGGCAATCGGAGGAGCATCGAGTGGAAATGGGGTACCACTAACCACCGATATTGTAATTCAAAAATACAGTTCAGACGGTTCAGAGCTACTTTACTCCACTTTTTTTGGCGGTCTCGAATCCGAAGTGCCGCATAGCCTTGTGGTAAATAGTAAAAACCAACTCGTTATTTTCGGCACAACTTCCTCAGCAAATTTTCCCGTAACCGAAACTGCCTACGATACAACCTTTAATGGTGGTCAAGGAATATCCGGCAGTCCAATAACTTCGAATATCACTTACCGAAACGGGTCTGATATCTTCGTAGCCGTTATTTCCCCAGATGGCGATAAACTGATTGGGTCGTCGTACGTGGGAGGTTCAGGAAATGATGGAATTAATGATACCCGAAGCCTCGATATCAGGAATTATGGAGATGAATTCAGGGGGGAAGTAACCGTAGATAAGCTCGATAAAATTTACGTAGCAAGCGTTACAAATTCTCCCAACTTTCCAATATCAACTTTATCAAAAACAGACTCTACCGGAGCCGCGGTAGCATTTAGGTTAAACGCAACTTGCGAAAAACTTGAATGGAGTAATGCTATTGACGGAATCGGTTACGAAGCAGCTTTTTCCATAAAGGTCAACGAAAACAACGTTTATATTTGCGGCGTAACTTCAAGCGGTGGTTTGGCAAAAGGTACCGTTCTTAAGAATACATTCGAAGGCTCATCTGACGGATTTATTGCCCAATACACAAGCGACAACCTATCAGCACTTACTTACATCGGCACACCAGCAGCAGATTTATCATTACTACTTGATTTAGATAATCAGGGAAACGTTTACATATTGGGGTTGAGTCAGGGAGAATATCCCGTAACAAATGGCGTGTACGTTAATAAAAACAGCGGTCAGTTTATTCAGGCACTTACTTCTAATTTAAGCAAATCACTTTTTTCAACGATTTTTGGAAGCGGGAGAGGAAATGGTATTATCGATATAGTCCCAACGGCATTTTTAGTCAATGACTGCGGGAATATGTATATCTCTGGCTGGGGAGGGCGAGTAAACGTAAATACCGGATTAAACGTAAATAGTTCAACAAATAATTTACCTACTACTCAAAACGCTTTCAAGAAAACAACCACTGGGAGTAATTATTACTTCATGATTTTGGAGGCTAACGCCCGTTCAATACTTTTCGGTAGCTATTTTGGGTCGGAGGCCCCAACTACCGGAAGTGAACGAGGCGATCACCTTGACGGCGGAACTTGCCGATTTAATAAGAAGGGAGTCATCTACCATTCAGCTTGCGTTTGCCGAGTAAATGATTTTGTGAGTTTCCCAGTAAAAAATGCGGTCTCAGCCACGCATAATAGTTCGAACTGCAATATGGCAGCATTCAAGTTTGAAATTGACGCTCTTGTAGCTGACTTTAATTATACCAACGGGAAAACAACCGATAAAAAAGTTTTCTGTAGTAACACTAAATTATCGTTTAGCAATCTGAGTAGAAATGCCAAAACCTACCAATGGTTTGTGAATGACGCGTTAATCTCCCGCCTCGAAAAGCCAACCTACTCATTTCCGCAGGAAGGTAAATACCGGATAAAATTAGTGTCATATAATAATACAATTTGTATAAGTGCTGACTCGGTAGAAAGAGAAATTCAGGTCGTAAACTTTAAACCCTCAGTTACAAGCGATACCACACTTTGTCCCGGTTCATCGCTGAATTTACAGGCGGTCGGAGGAAAGAATTATCAATGGTCACCAAACGCAGGGGCGGAAAATGTAAATCGCTCAGGCTTCGTTGCTATTCCGAATAATAATGCCACCTATACGGTAAAAATCACTAACGAATTTTGTGAAGCCACTTTACCAGTAAATATCGTCGTAAGTGACGAAAAACCTGATTTAAATATCTCAGCATCTCGTGAAGTATGTTTAGGAGATACGACTTCTTTGGAAATTTCGGGAAACTTTGAGCGATTCCTTTGGGCGTACGATAACAAAACTGATTCAGTAAATTCCAAGTTGAGGGTTCTGCCCAATCAAACTACTACTTATAATGTATCAGCTTTTTATAGTGACGGTTGTAATCCTAAGAAATCAACAACACTCAGCATTGACACCACTTACACTCCCCGGTTTTCTTTTACTTACGAATATAATTGCAATCAACCCGCAAAATTAACTTTTGAAAATACGACTATAAATGCCATTACCTACGCTTGGGATTTTGGAAACAATCGAACGTTTGGCGGTCAACTGCCTACGGAAAATCTCTATTCAGAAAATGGCGAATACATGATTGCACTTACTACTGAAAATGTATCTGGATGTAAAATAACCAAGACATTACCCATCGACTATCAACCGTGGGACGGTCAAATTCCGAATATTATCACGCCAAACGGCGACGGTAAAAACGACGTATTAGACATTGGGATAGCAAATACGAAGCTTAGAATACTTAATCGATGGGGTAAACTATTATTCTATTCTGATGATTACAAGAACGACTGGGGGGCTAATGTAAAATCTGGAACGTATTTCTACGAAATAATTTTGCCCAACGAAAGTACTTGCAAAGGATACATAGACGTTTTCATGTAAAATTTGTATTTTTGTAAAAAACAAAATCAATGAAAAAGTTAAATCTAATTATCGCACTATTATTTTACACAACACTTGCCATGAGTCAGAAGTATGACTCTTTTGGAGAGAAAATCAAAGCTAATGGTGCAGTGGCGGTTGACGAAATATCTACCGACAGTGATAACGTAAAAGTCACGGGCGAAGTAGTATCTGTATGCGTTGTAAAAGGATGCTGGATGAAGCTTAAATTAGCCGACGGCAAAACAATGCGGGTTACTTTCAAAGATTACGGCTTTTTCGTTCCTATGGATATAGTAGGAAAAGAAATTGTTATGGAAGGTAATGCAAAAGTAAGAGAAACAAGCATTGAAGACCTTCAGCACTACGCTAAGGATGCGGGGAAATCAGCGGCGGAAATTGCCAAAATAACCGAAGGAACAAAAGAAATGGCTTTCGAAGCTACGGGCGTTTTGGTCAAAAAATAACACCGATTTCAATTACGTGTTGCCCATAAAAAAAGCCCTTAATTGGGCTTTTTTCGTTTTCCGAGACGTTCCATCAGCAATTTGTTGAATTCCCGCTCCGCACTCATCAATTCAATGTATTGATCAACCGAAATAATATCTAGGACTTTATTCTTAAAGTCTTTCTGCATTTCGAGATCTTTTTCTTTCAGTGCCATTGTTTCGTCAAGCAATTTATTCTTTTCAAGAACAGAAACTCCTTCTTCTTTTCCGGTACGAATCTTCCTTCGGATGCCATGAAATATTTCACGACGTTGATCTGAATGTTGATTGTACATCGGCCAAAATTTCTGAGCTTGACCTTCTGTCAGGTTTATTTTATCAGTCAGAAAACCAACTTTCGCGGCTTGAACCCGTTCCAATTGCTCTTTCCGGTGCCCTTCGTCGTGATTATGCTGAGCTTTCAAGGCCGTACAAAGAAACAGAAAGGTGAATAGTAAGTAAAAATTATTTTTCATCAAGTTGTTCGATTTCTTCAATAAGTAATTCGGGAGAGTCAATAAAGAATTCAAAGTCTTCACCGAGTGGTAAGTTGTCTGCGGTTAGCGATGTCATTTCCTCCGCGGTGAATTCAACTGAATTTGATATCTCAGAATAATCAATCGGCTCGTTTTCAAGGTAAGCGATAATTTCATCTTGCGATAGACTTTGTAATGAAATAGTATCATCTGGACTATCATTATAAAACCAAAGACCTACCGACGAAAACAATAATAAAGCTGCCGCTGCGTACCAAGCTCTAAACTTTGGGAATTTAATTACTCTTCCTTTCTTTTGATTAGTATCAACAGAAAAGAAAATATCAGATTTCAGTTGATCAAAATACCCTTGCGGAACGGTAAATGGGTGATCAACACGACCAATAGATAATTGTTCGTCGTCAACAATATCTTCAATGCTAGATTGAAGTTTATTAAAAAAGGACTGATCAGGAAATTTCATAGTACATCTGTATTCACCAAGTTTGACAAGTATTCGGGCTAGAAGTTTAATCTTCTTTTAAAGATTGTTCAACTTTTTTCATTGCAACGTGGTAAGTCGCCTTCAATCCTCCTACTGTTGTTCCCGTAATTTCAGAAATATCCTCGTAGCTAAGCTTATCAAAATACCGCATATCAAATACAAGTCGCTGCTTGTCAGGAAGTTGTAATATTGCTTTTTGCAACTTTAATTCTATCTCCTCACCGTCAATGTATCCCGACTTCACTCCTTTGTCGAAACTGTTGACTAACAATTGATTATCTTCAAGTGAAATTTGATTTTTCTTCCGTTTCTTCTGAATAAATGTCAGTGACTCATTCACCGCAATACGGTATATCCAAGTATAAAGTTTGGAATCAGCTCTGAATTTATCAAGATTCTGCCAAATTTTAATGAACACATCTTGCGTTACGTCATTAGCATCTTCGTGGTCAATAACTATCTTCCTGACCTTCCAATATACTCTTTCCTGATAAGCCTCTACTAAAGACGAAAAAGCCTGTCTCCGAAGAGCAGGCTGATTCATTATTTTAATAAATTCTTTTTCGTCAAACATCTTTATTGCTTACGTTGAATAACTTTCAAGGCTTTCTCAACAATGTCGGAAGAAGACAAACCGTATTTTTTCATCAATGCTTCGGGAGTACCAGATTCACCGAAAGAATCATCAACGGCAATGTACTCTTGGGGAGCGAGATAGTTTCTCGCCAACACCTGAGCTACGGCATCGCCCAGTCCACCGTTCATCTGATGCTCTTCACAAGTCACTACGCAATTAGTTTTGCGAACGCTTTTTAGAATAGCGTCAACGTCTAATGGCTTAATAGTGTGAATATTAACTATATCAGCCGATATTCCTTTTTCGGCAAGAACTTCGCCCGCTTGAATGGCTTCCCAGACCAAATGACCCGTTGCAATAATTGTTACATCACTGCCTTCGTTTACGTGCCAAGCTTTACCAATCTCAAACTTTTGATTAGGGTCAGTGAATATAGGCACCTTCGGTCTTCCAAAACGCAGATAAACTGGACCAACATGCTCAGCTACGGCAAGCGTAGCTGCTTTGGTTTGATTGTAATCGCATGGATTTATGACCGTCATATTTGGCATAGCACGCATCATTGCGATGTCTTCTAATATTTGGTGTGTTGCACCGTCTTCTCCCAACGTAAGTCCGGCGTGCGATACCGCAATTTTTACGTTTTTATCTGAATAAGCAATGGATTGTCTAATCTGATCGTACACTCTGCCTGAACCAAAGTTAGCAAAAGTAGTCGGGAAGGGAATGTACCCGCCGATGGTTAACCCTGCGGCGATTCCCATCATATTTGCTTCAGCAATTCCGCATTGGAAAAATCGCTCTGGGTTCTCTTTGATAAAAGTGGCAGTTTTTAATGAGCCAACTAAGTCTGCACAAAGGGTGACAACCTTTGGATTTGTACGACCTAATTCTGTCATTCCATCACCAAATCCTGAACGAGTATCCTGTGTTTCTGTATATGTGTATTTCTTCATTTTAATATTTCTTTTGTTCGGGTTTTGCTAACTTGATAATCAATAATCCTCCAACGTACTATCTAATTGAGCCAGAGCTGTTTCGAGTTGTTCATCGTTTGGAGCTACCCCGTGCCATTTATGACTACCCATCATGAAATCTACACCAGCACCCATTTCGGTATTGAGTAAAATCATTATCGGCTTACCTTTACCCGTTCTTCGTTTTGCTTTTCGCAACACTTTAATGACAGATTCCATATCATTGCCCTGAGACTCTTCTATTACGTCCCAACCAAAAGCTTTATACTTCGCTTTCAAATCGCGGTTATCCATTACATTCTTTGTAGAACCATCAATCTGCTGACCGTTCAAATCTATGAAAGCAATTAAATTATCAACTTCATGGTGAGGTGCGAACTGAGCCGCTTCCCAAACCTGACCTTCCTGCTGTTCTCCGTCACCCATTAAGATATAAACTAAACGTTCATCTTTATTAAGCTTTTTGGCAAGTGCCGTTCCGATGGCAACAGACATTCCTTGTCCTAAAGATCCAGACGCTATTCTGATACCAGGTAGGTGTTCGTGCGTTGTGGGGTGACCCTGAACGCGTGAGTTAATTTGTCGAAATGTACCGAGCTCTTCGGTTGAAAAATAGCCTCTACGGCTTAAAGTTGAGTAAAAAACGGGTGAGATATGACCGTTAGAAAGAAAGAAAATATCTTCATTTTCTCCGTTCATTTTAAAACTTAACTGACCGTCACGTCCCTTGCGGTTATTAAGTTTCATTTGTTGAAAGTACAGAGCTACTAACAAATCCGTGCAGCCCAATGAGCCGCCGGGATGTCCTGAAGAAGCCCCGTGCACCATCCGTACGATGTCACGCCGAACCTGAGTTGCAATATTTTCTAATTCTTGAATTGACATGCTTGTGTGATTTATAAACTATTTATTTGAGTATCTGATCGGTATGATTATCGGTCTTAACTTTACTGATTATCTCAGAAATTATTCCGTTTTCGTCTAGTAAGAAGGTAGTCCGGGCAATGCCCATAAATTTGCGACCATACATATTTTTCTCAACCCACACTCCGTACGCTTCCGATACTCCGTGTTCTGCGTCTACGACTAAGTCAAACGGTAAATCAAACTTATCAATAAACTTCTGGTGTGACTTTTCATCGTCTGGACTAACGCCAAGTAGTTGATAGCCATCGTCTTGCAGAGATTGATAATTATCACGTAAGTTGCACGCCTGTTTAGTGCAGCCTGGAGTGTTATCTTTGGGGTAAAAATACAGTATTAATTTATTACCGTCGAAGTCTTTCAATGAAACTTTTTCACCGTGCTGATTTACAGAACTGAAGTCGGGAGCTTTATCTCCAACACTTAATTTGCTCATATTTCCTTTTCGTAAACTGTTATATTCCCTTGGTTGTCTTCAATAGTCAAGTATATTTGGCCTTTTAACGGCTCGTTAGCGTTTAACTTTTCTGACCAAATAAGGTTAAGTTTTGGTTCGTACTCCATCATTACCCACCTGTTATCTACAAAACAAGTGATGTTTTTTATACCTGACAAATTGTCGGAGACATAAAATGAAATTTCCGATGAATTAATTTTTCGTACCCTAATTGTGGGAGGAATATCGTCCCGCATAACTTTATACGTTCCAAGCTCTTTCGAGTAAAATGTAAAATCACCGCCTTTTTTCTCACTGGAAAGGAATTTGGATCGGCGGCTTGATGCAAGGTATACACCACACTTATCACAGTTTGTAAAGTTAGTTTGCCAAGTAACCTTAAATGGGCTTTTGAGCGGGTAGATATCTTCGTCTAAAATCAACTCGTTCCCATTCTCTTTAAATTTGAGAAATAAGTGATCATAAAGGGCATCCTGAAAGTCTACCCGAAAGTTTTTCTCCGTAATTATCTGATTTGATTTTAAAGCGTAAGTATTCAAATCGATTTTACTATTGCTATCTCCAACCCGCACAAAATCAACTAGACCACGCTTCAAATCATGCAGATAGACCAACGAATTAGCAGTCTTATACGCTACTTCTGAAGTAATAGGCTTACCACGGTATTGAAATATTGCGGGGATATTTTTGTCCACTGCCCCAATTGCCTGCACCCTAAGTATATTATCAAACTTATTCACGATAAGTTTTGGGGCGAAAGTACCAGATTGATTATCGACTGGTAAGTCGGCTAATGGTTTAGGGATTATGTTAAAACTTAACCGAGTAGTGTTCTTGAAAGTATCGCTTAGCTTAACTTCAAAATCTACTTTCTTCTCGTTGATTTCAACTTGACCATTCTTCGCATTGGTCGTATAATTATTCAGACGGTTTCCAGTTTCAACATAAAGTTTATGACCTTTCACACCGCTGTTAACCATTTTCTCGTAATCAGTATGTAGGTTCATATCAATTTTCGTATCGAAGCTCATCTTCTCCAAGTCGAATTTATAAGCTTCTACACCATTTGCTTTCAACGTCATTTGCGTAATCCCGAGTCTGAAAGGTGATGTTTCGCTTTTATCGTACGCATAAACCATTACACCAATATTTCCGTGAGCCGTAATATTATTATTTAGAACGTAATCACCGTTTTTTAACTTGACAGGAGTCAACGTAACTTCTCCAAACTGCCCGTTAATGCGGGAGTTAATATCCATCGCCTTTAAGGTAATGGTTACAATCTGCGGAGAAACGTTATCTACTATTTCCTCAAACCCAAAAAGGGATGGATTAATGGTTTGTTCAGCTTGGTTCCGTATTTCAAAATGCAAATGGGGTCCGCCCGAACCACCCGTATTTCCAGAAAAAGCGACCACTTCCCCTCTACTTACCGGAATTTCTCCGGGTTGAAAGTACGTGTCAATCGCCCAAGACTGTTGTTGATATTCACGCTCAAGAAGCTTTCCTTTTATTCGATCACCAAATTCTTTCAAATGACCATAAACGGTTGTGTAACCATTTGGGTGAGTGATGTACAGGGCATTTCCGTAACCGCCACCCGATATACCGATGCGGGAAACGTAACCGGCTCCAGCTGAATGAACGGCAACGCCTTCCACTCCACCCGTTCTAATATCTAAGCCAGCGTGGAAATGATTAAATCTGATATCTCCGTAGCTACCCGAAAGCGATGCTCTGCGTCCAGGATTAATCGGAAAGACAAATTCCCCTTTCGGGTACGTAACAGTTTTATTGTTTAAATTATTTGAGGAGTTATGAATATCCGGTGCGGAAGTAAGTGAAATAAAAAGATAAGCTAATACCTGAAAATTTACAAAAAGAATCGTGTTCAATTGATAATGCTTTTTTGGTTTGTGGATTTACTTTACGTAGAAATCTAATAATTGTTTTTCCCCGATAAATGCTTGCAAATAATCATCAGCTTGTACTTTAGCCACTCCTTTGGGAGTTCCGGTAAAAATGATATCTCCTACCTTTAGAGTAAAGTATTTAGAAACGTACGCGATAATTTTATCAATCGAATACATCATCAATGACGTGTTTCCAATTTGTCGGGGTTCGTTATTTACCAATAATTTAAAGTCAAGGTTTGCCAAGTCTAAGCCTTCTTTTGGAAGGAATGATGAAATTGGTGCCGATCCATCAAATCCTTTGGCTAAATCCCAAGGTAGTCCTTTTGCTTTTAACTCTGCTTGAACATCTCTTGCGGTAAAGTCGATTCCCACTCCTACCTCGTCGTAATACTTGTGAGCAAACTTTTCCTCAATATTCTTACCGATTTTGTTAATTTTGACGATTATTTCTAATTCATGGTGAACATCTTGTGAAAACTCTGGCAGGTAAAAATCTGCGTTATCACGAAGAATAGCCGTTTCAGGCTTAGTAAAAATAACGGGACTTGCCGGAATTTCGTTATTGAGCTCTTTAATATGGTCAACGTAATTTCTGCCGATGGCGATTATTTTCATGGTACGTTTTTTCAGTGTTTTCACAAATTTAAGGTTATTCTTCACTTTTTGTTCAGTCTGACATCCAACAATTCAAATATTTTACGTTTAAACTACAAACAACGACCTACAAATGAAAAAATACCAAAAACTACTATTGTCTGCTTTTGCGTTTAGCTTTATTATTCTTGCCTGTCAGCGTGTGCCACTTACCGGACGCAAGCAATTAGTTGGATTTGTATCTCAGGATGCGATGCTGAAAATGGCTTTCACCGAATACAAAAGCTTTGTAGATACCTCAAAAGTCGTTCCGATCAGAAACCGTAACGCAGAAATGGTAAGTCGAGTTGGTTCACGCATCAAAAACGCCGTTGAAACTTATTTGATTCAAAATAATTACAGCGAAAGTATTGACGGTTATCAATGGGAATTCACAACCGTGCAGAACAATCAAATAAATGCGTGGGCAATGCCCGGCGGTAAAGTATGTTTCTACACCGGAATTTTACCGATATGCCAAAATGATGAAGGCGTTGCCGTGGTAATGGGGCACGAGATTGCCCACGCTATCGCGAGCCACGGTCGGGAACGCATGAGCCGGGCAATGGCAGCTCAGGGAGTAACTCAAGTTGGAGCGATACTCGCTGGTGTAGCTACTGGAGATGAGCGTATGATGCAAACTGCTGGTCAAGTCTTGGGAATTTTAGCTCCCGTAGGATTCGTTTTGCCAAACAGCCGTAACCAAGAGTCAGAAGCTGATAAACTTGGGACTATATTTATGGCAATGGCGGGATACGATCCGAGAGTCGCCGTAGATTTTTGGAAAAGAATGGCTGAAGCTGGTAAAGGTCAACAAAAACCTCCACTGCTCCTTTCTACGCACCCAAGCGACGAACAAAGGATACTAGGGTTAGAACAGATGATGCCTAAGGCAATGAAGTATTACCAAGCTTATGGTAACTAATAAAGGTACATAACTAAAAAGCCCAGACAACGTAATTGTTATCTGGGCTTTTTTATGAATTTACGTCTAAAGCTTAATGGAAGAAATCTTTCATTTTATCAAAAATGTTCTTTCCACCTTTTATTTTTCTCGGAGCAAAGTTTGGCGATTCTTTCAAACCTTCCAAAATCTCCTTTTCTTCCGAACTAACAGCCGCTGGCGTGTAAACACTTGCGTACACAAGCAAATCACCCACGCCGTAACCATTGATATCCTTAATGCCTTTTCCTTTCAATCGAAGAATTTCTCCTGATTGAGTACCAGGTTTGATAGATATCCGAACCTTCCCTGCTACCGTAGGAACTTCAATAGAATTTCCTAAAACAGCATCCACAAAGTTCAACTGCAAATCGTAGATAAGGTTGTTTCCATCACGTTTCAAATCAGGATGTTCTTCCTCTTCAATAACGATTAGTAAATCTCCGGGTACTCCTCCCCTTACGGGAACGTTGCCTTTGCCACTCATGGATAACTGCATCCCATCGGCAACTCCTGGAGGAATTTTGATAGAAATAACATCTTCCGCCAACTGACGACCTTCACCGAAACAAACGTCGCAGCGATCTTCGATAATCTTACCGTCGCCGCTACAAGTCGGACAAGTTGAGGCAGTAACCATTTGACCCAGCATAGTTTGCTGAACTCTTTTCACTTGACCAGCACCCTGACAAGTATTACAAGTAGATTTTGCAGTTCCGTCTTTTGCTCCATTTCCACCGCAAGTATTACAGGCGTCATAGCGTTTTACCTTGATTTTTTTCTCAACTCCTTCGGCTATTTCCGTAAGGTTTAATTTGAGTTTTATGCGTAAGTCAGAACCTTTACGAACCGCACGACCGCCACGACCTTGTCTGCCTCCGTTTCCGAAGATAGAGCTAAACGGGCTGGAATCTCCGAATATATCGCCAAACTGACTGAATATATCCTCCATGTTCATTCCGCCGCCGCCGTAACCGCCGCCTGCTGCTCCGCCCATTCCGGCGTGACCAAACTGATCGTATCTTGCTTTTTTCTGCGGGTCGCTTAGTACTCCGTACGCTTCGGCAACCTCTTTGAACTTATCTTCTGCTTCTTTGTCGTCCGGATTTTTATCAGGGTGGTACTTAATTGCCATCTTGCGATAAGCTTTTTTCAAATCTTCCGCAGGTGCACTTTTGTCAACCCCTAAAATCTCGTAAAAATCTCTCTTAGCCATAAATATTTTATTTTCCTACCACCACTTTAGCGTAGCGAATCACCTTATCGTTGAGCGTATAACCTTTCTCAATTACATCCACTACTTTACCTTTCATACTTTCTTCTGCATCAATTTGAGTGATACATTCGTGCAATTCAGCATCAAAAACCTTGCCTTGGGCATCCATTGGTTTCAGCCCTTGACGAGTCATTGTGTTATTCAGCTTATCAAAAACGAGTGAAATACCCTCTTTAACTGGTTGAATATCAATAGCCGTTTCGAAAGATGACTGGGCACGTTCAAAATCATCAACTACGGGTATAAGTTCCCGCAAGACATTTTGCGAAGCATTTTGAATTAATTCAACCTTCTCCTTAGAAGTTCTCCGGCGAAAGTTTTCAAACTCAGAGTACATTCTGATATACTTGTCTTTCATTTCGCCCAACTCAAGTTTCAGCTTTTCTTCTACTGTGAGTTCGTCTGCTTCTATTTCTTCAACCACTTTGTCAGACTCATCCTGTGAGTTGACGTCATTTTCTGACCCCACCGATTGCTCTATATCGTTGTCGAGTTCTAAATTTTCAGTATTTTCCGTTTCCATGGTTCTAACAGCTAATATTTTCGTAGTTTTCGATAATAATTGTCAATAAAAATGCCATTCTTATTTTTACTGACAAGATGACATTTTCAAAGGTAATATGAACTTATACACGATTGATGCGGGATTTTTCAAATTAGACGGTGGTGCAATGTTCGGAGTTGTTCCAAGAACAATCTGGGAACGCAAAATACCCGCTGACGAGATGAATCTTTGTAGTTGGGCAATGCGGTGTCTTTTAATTGAAGACGGAGAGCGTCTCATCTTAGTAGATACCGGCATGGGAAATAAACAGCCACAAAAATGGCAGAACTATTACTTTAGACATGGCGAAGGCGAATTAGTCAAGTCTATCGAAAAAGCTGGTTTTTCCGCACGTGAGGTTACAGACGTACTACTAAGTCATTTACATTTTGACCACGCTGGAGGTGCCGTTAGTTGGAACGCTGACCGGACTAAGTATCAATTAACATTCCCAAACGCTAATTATTGGACGCACTCAGAGCATTGGGCAGCAGCAACAAATCCAAACCCACGGGAAGCCGCTACTTTTTTAGAAGAAAATATTCTGCCGATAAAAGAAGCGGGTAACCTACACTTTTTGGACAAAACAACGAATCCATTAGGCGAAGCAATTGATTTTTTATTTGCCGACGGTCATACGGAAAAAATGGTCATGCCAGTAATTAGTTATGACAATAAGAAAATCGTTTTTGCGGCAGACACGATGCCTTCTCACGCTCATATCCGCATTCCATACGTGATGGGATACGACGTTCGTCCGCTCGAGACCATGAAAGAGAAAGCCTCATTACTTGAAAAAGCCACGAAAGACAAATGGATAATTTATTTCGACCACGATCCGTTTTACAGTTGTGCCACAGTTGAAGAAAAAGATGGTAAATTTGTGGCAGCTAACCTTGGTAAATTGAGCGATTTCATCTGATTACTCGCCTTTGACTTGGTTTAAACATACCTCCGATTAATTCGATTCAACTATTTTGGCATCAAATTAGATAATTTGGTTGCCCGTGTTTCGTTTAATTGTAAAACTTGAAGACACCTTTGTGAGAAAAAAACTTATACTAATTCCCATTTTCTGTTTTCTCTTTGCCTCCTGTTCACAATTCAGCAATTCAATTACCAGTAAGTCATGGCATAATATCAATGCCAAATACAATGCACTCTGGATTGCGAAAGTGAACTACGAGTTTGTAACGGATACCCTCTTTAGTCTCAGAAATGAAAATTATACGAAGGTATTACCCGTCTTTTTACCCGTTGACACATTGCAGAATTCGATAGTTTCTGTCGAGATCGAAGAAATTGTACAGAAAGCTTCACGCGTTGCCGAGCGTCACTCAAATTCTAAGTATTTAGATGAAGCCTATAATCTGTTAGGGAATGCTCGGATTCTTAAAGGAGATTTCCTGAACGCCGCCGAGGTTTTCAAGTATATAAACTCAAATGGCTCCGACCAGTTCCAAAAACACGCCGCATTGATTTCGTTGATGCGGGTGTACATTGAAGAAGGCGACTTGGAGACGGCAAACGAAGTCAGTAACGTAATTAAAGCTTTACGTTTGAAGAGCGACAACGTTCCCAACTATTACTTAACAAAAGCATATTATCACCAAAAGAATAACGAAGAATTATTAACGGCCGCGATAATCGACGAAGCCGTACAACTCTTACCTAAATCCGAACAAAAAGCCCGGCTGTATTACTTAGCGGGTCAGATCTACGAAAAAAACGGTCGCTCCGATTTGGCTGTTCAACGTTACCTCAAAGTCGAGAGAAACAAACCAAATTATGATTTATCCTTCAATTCACAAGTAAACCTGTTAGCAGCGAAAGCAAGTAGCGGCGGTGGTCGAGGAAACGTAATTTCGGAATACGCACGAATGCTCGAAGACAGGAAGAACAACGACTTACGAGATAAAATCTACTACAAAATGGGGACGCTCGAAGCGGAGAAAAAAAACTACGACCGAGCAACTTCCTATTACCAACAATCAGTAAGAGAATCTATAAATAATGAAAGTAAGGCGTTGGCATATTTGGCCATTGCAGAGATAAACTACGTTAAACTCAACAATTACGAAAGAGCCGCTTCGTACTACGACAGTACGCTTACTAATATGGTAACCACTGATGTGAACTACAAAGTGGTAGCGGCAAAAGCCAATTCTCTAAATAATTTTATCAAATATAAAAACGCCATCACATTTGAAGATAGTTTGCAAAAGCTGGGGCAGATGAATCCGTTGGCTTTGGATAAAAAGCTAGAAGAGATTATTCTGAATCGGGAGAAAGAGCGGAACAAAATGACCGAGATAGTCAACAATAACGTTAGCGTACCTTCTATCTCAGCTAACCCTAACAATATAAAAAACCGTTGGGAACTGTACGATCCCATAAAAATTTCAAGAGGCAAGTCAAGTTTTGCTCAAAAATGGGGTTCGAGACCACTAGCGGATAACTGGCGACGCCGAGAACAGCAAGCAGGTTCAGTAAGTATCAGATTGGAGCGTTTGACCGAAGAACAGATTCGAGCCGAAGAAGCCGATAAACTGGTTGCTAATTCTCAGAAAAATACCATTGACGATGAAAAGTTAAAAAACGAAAAAGCACAGCTACTTTTAAAAATTCCGACTAATAATCAACAACTGAACGCTTCTAAAATGAAGCAGCAGGAAGCTCTTTTTCAACTGGGTAAATTATATAAATTACAATTTAACGAAATTGAAAATGCCCAACGAACTTTTCAAGAACTTCTGACTAGATTTCCGGATTCCCCAAATGCCGCCGAGGCACTGTATTACTTAGCAATTATGTCAGATAGTCAGGAGAATAATCCTTTCAAAAGTGCTTTATTGTCTAAATTTCCCGAATCAACATTTGCCAGAAGATTACAGCGTGGAGCTGTAGAGATAAACAGCGATACTGAATACGCCGCTAAAACCTTTTACGAAAATCTCTACGAGCTTTACTCCTCTGGGCAGTACGAACAAGCCCTGCAAAAAGCTGATTCGGGACTAATGAAATACCAGAGAACGACGATGGAAGACAGAATTGCTTTTCTTAAAATATACATACTTGCAAAAGGTAATGACCTGCCAACTTACCAGAAAGCCGTTGCAGATTTTGTTTCGGCGTTTCCGGAGAGTAAATTGCTTCCTCAAGTAAAATCTTTGCAGGAATCAATCGCGAGTATAAAATGAATAAAGAATCTGAAGACGAGTCAACAGAACGCAGCTGGAATAAATACTATCTATTATTAATAGTTTTTTTGACTGCCCAAATCTTTGGATATTACCTATTTACCCAATACTTTAAATGAGCAGTATCGACTGGATTTTACTCGTAGTCACTCTGCTGTTCATCACTTTTTACGGCATCTACAAAAACCGTGGCGATAAGGACATTGACGGGTATTTATTAGGCGATAAATCCCTACCGTGGTATCATGTTGGGTTCTCCGTAATGGCGACGCAGGCAAGTGCGATTACGTTCCTATCTGCTCCTGGTCAGGCGTTTACAGACGGAATGCGTTTCGTACAGTTTTACTTCGGTTTGCCGTTGGCAATGATTGTGCTCTGCGTTACGTTTGTCCCCATTTTTCACCGATTAAAAGTTTACACCGCATACGAATACCTAGAAACTCGATTTGATGGCCGGGTTCGGGTATTCACCGCGATGCTATTTTTGATACAACGGGGTCTTTCTACGGGAATCTCCATTTACGCTCCTTCCTTAATTATGTCCGCTATTTTTGGGCGGGAAATTTTCTGGACAAATATTCTGATGGGCGGCTTAGTACTTACGTATACCGTAGTAGGTGGAACAAAAGCAATCTCGCACACACACCTCCAACAAATGATTATCATGACCTGTTCGCTGTTTTTCGCGGGCTATTTAGTCATCGATTTATTACCCGCCGACATGGGCTTATTTGAAGCATTACAGGTTGCCGGAAAAGCTGACAAGCTGAACGCAATTGACTTCGACTTTAATCCAAAGGAAAAGTATAATGTTTGGTCCGGGCTTTTAGCGGGTTTTTTCCTTCAACTCTCCTACTTTGGCACAGATCAGTCTCAAGTAAGTAGGTACTTAACGGGAAGTTCTATCAAGCAAAGTCGAATCGGTTTATTGATGAACGGAATGCTGAAAATACCGATGCAATTCATGATCTTACTGCTCGGAGCAATTGTGTTTGTGTTCTATATGTTCAATACCACGCCCATATTTTTCAACGAAGCCGAAACAGAACGACTCGAACAAAGTGAGTACGCAGCAGATTTTAAAGAACTCAAAGTGCAACATACAGCGTTGGTTGACCAACGCATTAAAGTGGCAAATAACCTCAAACTCGGCGTTCAGTCAGACAACGAAAGTATAATCAGTGAGGCCCAAGATGCTCTTGCAAATGTAAACGGTGAAATAGCGATTTTACGAACACAAGTCACAGACTTGATTACGCTTAATAACCCAGATGGTGATGCAAATGATATAAATTACATCTTTCTCCGTTTTATTCTTGATAATCTCCCGCAAGGTTTGGTCGGACTTTTGGTCGCGATAATCTTTACCGCCTCTATGGGTTCAATTGCATCCGCTTACAATTCTTTGGCCGCAACCTCAGTTATTGATATTTACCGTAAAACGAAAAAAACTGCCTTATCCAAACCGCACGAGTTAGCCGCGTCTAAATACGCAACCGTATTTTGGGGAATATTTTGCATATTTGTTGCGTACTACGCCCACCGTTTGGGAAGCAGTATGATCGAGATTGTCAATATTTTGGGATCTTGGTTTTACGGCGTGATTCTCGGAATTTTCGTAGTCGCATTTTATTTCAAACGAATTGGGGCCAATGCAACGTTTATTGCCGCTTGCATCTCACAAGTATTAGTCATTTATATTTGGTACGCTGATTGGGTTGCGTATTTATGGTTAAACCCAATTGGGTGCATATTGGTTGTACTATTAGGATTCATCGCACAACTATTCATTGGGATTGAACCTCCAAAAAAAGAAAACACAGATGTCAGAAAATAATATCCTTATCATCGAAGATGATGAACGCATTGCTCAAAATATCAGCAAAGGTTTGCAGGAAAAAGGTTACAATACCGAAATAGCCTACGACGGCAAAATCGGTTTGAAAATGGCTCTCAATAACACATTTGACTTAATACTGTTAGACCTGAACCTTCCGCAAATGAACGGTTACCAAGTCTGTTCGGAAATCAGGAAACGAAATGCCAATATCCCAATAATCATGTTGACGGCCCTCGGGGAAACCGAAGACAAGATTGATGGTTTCGATCAAGGAGCAGACGACTATATCGTGAAGCCGTTTGATTTTCGTGAGCTATTGGCCCGAATAAACGTTTTTCTTAAAAGACGTTCATCCGAGAATGACGACAATAGAAACGTCTTACAAGTAGACGATCTGGTGATGAATCTTGACACAAAGATTATTACCCGAAATGATGTAATTATCGAGTTAACGCCCAAAGAATTTTCACTTCTTGAATACCTCGTTAGAAATCAAAACCGAGTCGTCTCAAAGGATGAAATTGCGGAGAAAATATGGGAATCTAACAACAACAAAAGTTATAACGTTATTGAAGTTTACATAAATTTCTTGCGTAAAAAAATCGACAAGGATTTTGACACCAAACTCATCCACACGAAAACAGGAATGGGTTATATTCTCCGCGTAAATTAATGCAGATAAGGACTAAAATAGCGATTCAGTTCACAGTTATTGTAGCTACTATTCTGGCTATTTTCTCCATTTCAATTTACTACCTTTCCGAAGAATACCGGCAGCAAGAATTCTACAAAAGCTTACAAGACAGAGCTGTAACTACCGCGAGGTTATTAATCAAGGAGAAAGAGATTGACAAAAAGCTTCTTAAACTAATTGATAAAAATACACTCTCCACACTTTATGCCGTGGAAGTACAGGTTTTCAACGATAAAAACGAAGTAGCCTACTCCAATTACGAAGCCGATACCATCTACTATAGCCCCGTTCAGTTACAACGAATTCGGAATAGAGGATACTTAGAATATAAATATAAAAATAAGCAGGTAGTTGGTGTCATCATTGAAAATGAACTACAGAATAAGTACGTAGTTTTGGCTAAAGCCGAAGATATTTACGGCGAGGATAAACTTAATAACATCAAGAATTCGATGATTATCGGGCTTTTTTCGGCGATACTCATTACGGTTTTCTTCGGGTTTATCTTTGCCGGATCTTCTTTGAAACCGATTGCAGTAATGAACCGTGAAATATCTACGATTAACGCTAACAATCTGACCCAAAAGTTAAATATTGGAAACGGTAAAGACGAAATAGCTCAACTTGCTACAAACTTTAACTCAATGCTTGGGCGACTTGAGCAGTCTTTTGAGTTACAAAAAAGCTTTGTATCCAACGCTTCGCACGAACTCCGAACACCACTCGCCGCTATCAAGTCTGAAATTCAGATTGCTTTGCAAAAAGAGCGTTCTGTTGACGAATATCAAAATATTTTAAAAGTATTACTGGGTGATAATCACCGTCTCATTAAGGTAATCAATGGTTTGTTACAACTCGCAAAATCAGAGCAAATTGAAGCTGACATGCAAATCAGCGAAGTCAGAATCGATGAAATTATCTTTGATGTGCAAGATCAGCTTCTTCAATTATACCCTGATTACAATATCCTGATAGATTTCGACGAGATTCCAGAAGAAGAATCGTTTTTTAAAGTGCTTGGCAACAGTCAATTATTAGTTACTTTGTTCCAAAACCTAATTGAGAATGCGTGTAAGTATTCTGAAGATCGCACCGCGAAAGTAACGCTCTCCTACAACACTACCAAGGCAATTATTACAGTTCAAGACGACGGAATAGGAATCGCAGAAAACGAATTACAGCGAATTTTCGAGCCATTTTACCGAAGTAAAGTAATCACGAATATTAAAGGGCACGGAATAGGCTTATCTATCTGCCGCAAGATAGTAGCGATGCACAAAGGTGCTTTAAACGTGCAGAGTTTATTAGGCAAGGGCAGCACTTTTGAGGTTACACTTTCGCACATAAAAAAGAATCCTGCTTGAGATTTCCTCAAGCAGGATTCAATATATTGGACTATTAATTAGTTTCTACTGTAACTGAGCGGCGTATTTATCGTAAGCTATCTGAGCTTTATTACCTGCACCTTCAACGTACTGATTGTACACGTTTCCTAAAATACGAAGCGTATTTAAGTTAGACTGAACCATCTCCCGTACGTTTGCATCTCCCCATTGCCTGCTTCCAGTTTGAATCTTCGGAATGAAATATCCCAATGATTCATCGGCACGTTTTATCATCACGTCCGCAATTTTCTTCGCTTTTGCATTTTCTCCTAAGTTGTAATAAAAGAGCACAAAATTTGATGTGAGCTGATCGTACGGTATTGACTTGTCGGGCATTACCTCCATCGCTTTATCAAGTGCTTTCACAGCTCTCACGGTGTCTTGTTCGTTCACAAGTTGCTCTGCCAAACGAAGGAAAGAATAACGAGCAGTAACAACCGGTACTTTCAGGTAAGTTTCAGAATCGTAGAAAACGTCTGGGTTGTCTAATCCCCTCCAGAAAGTTTTGTTCATCATATTATCATACATCACATCAGAATTCACAAAGCCATCCGTATCTTGTTGGTTTACTGCAAACGGCATCAAACGGTACGAATAACCCTCGAGTTGCATATGACTCTTCAGATTCAAGTATGAACTGCTTGATAACGTACTTGAGAAATAAATCGGACGTTCCCAATTATTTTCAGCAATGATTTCCAACACCATTAAGTCGTTCTTCAACAAATCACGCTCACCGATATTCCAAGACATTACACCCGATAAGAACCCGTCTAATCCTTTAGGAACGAAACCTTGTGCCTTTATTTTCTCAGGATTATACGTCAAATATAGATTCGACGAAGGTAATGTATTAATAGTTTCACCCGTAGAAATTGGTATCTGAATAGCGGGAGAATTGGTTTTCACCAGCTGTAAAAACTCTTTCAAATCAATACCAGACTTCACAGATTCAATATTCTTTGCGTAGAAAGGTATTTGATCGTTGATTCCTTTATTATACTGATCCATTGTGAACGAGATAGGCAACGGCTCAGACTCGTAGGTCTTACGCTTCATTTGCTCGATATACCATTCAGTTCCCAACAAACTTAAATTACACACTCTAACATCGGTTCGGAAACCTTCAACTTCCTGAGCGTACCAGAGTGGGAACGTATCATTATCACCACCCGTAAACAAAATACCATTTGGGGCAACGGAATTCAGCAAGTTTTTAGCAAAATCCACTTGATGATAGCGGTCTGATCGGTCGTGCCCGTCCCAAGCTTGCGTTGCCATTAAAACGGGAACTCCCAAACACAAAACAGTTGCAAGTCCTGCCTTGGCAACTTCATTTTTGAAGAATCTCAAAACGAAATCAACTAAACCAATTACACCAAGTCCCGCCCAAATGGCGAAGAAGTAGAACGAACCTACATAAATATAATCACGTTCTCTCGGCTCAACGGGCGGCGAATTTAGGTAAACAACCAACGCTAATCCAGTAAACAAGAACAGTAACAGCTGAATTATGAAATCGCGTTCTCGTCTGAAATATTGAACTAAGAGCCCGAGAATTCCAAGAATAATTGGCAGTGCCAAGTAATTTGTTCGACCCTTATTATCGGCTAAGCCACTCGGCAAGTCCGCTTTAGATTCAAAAATATCCGTCGCTCCAGATTTTTCAATATCGCTTCCCCTCCCCCAGAAATTCCACAGAAAATACCGCCAATACATGGTGCCCATTTGATAATTGAGCATAAACCCAATATTATCGGCGAGGTTCGGTCGTTGTCCGGCGGGAATATTTAACGCATTTTGATAAAGTCGAACGTGATTTGGATCAGAACTCCAAACTCTTGGCAAAAGCATTTTTCCAGAGTCATCCCATTCGTACTCAGAAGAATAATCGTAGGCTTCGTAGCTATCTTCGCCCATTCTATAAATTGGGTCGCCTTTCTTAATGTCGGCCAATTTAGCAGTATAAATCGGACCGTACATCAATGGTCGGCTACCGTATTGCTCACGCTTTAAGTAATAAACGTAGTTCAATACATTGCTCGGATTATTCTCGTTAATCGGCGGATTATAGGTTGAGCGAATCAACGCAATGGTGTAAGTTGAGTATCCGATAAGGATAAAGGCAAACGCTAAAAGCGAAGTGTTTAACATCACTTTACCTTTCTTAGCCGCCCATCTAATTCCGTAAACCAAAGAACCAACCATTAGAATTACGAAGAAAATCAGACCTGAACCGAACGGCAGACTAAAACCATTCACAAATAACTTTTCAAACGTAAATCCAAGCGAAGGTATTCCAGTAATTACTCCAGTATTTACAATACCCAAAGCAACCATTCCGGCCAAGAATGCCAATATTCCACCTTTCCACGTAATTTTCTTAGAGCGTTTGTAGTAATAAATTAACGCTAAAGCAGGAACAGCAACGAGGTTCAATAAGTGAACTCCGATGGATAGGCCGACTAAATAAGCAATAAAGATCAGCCAACGGTTGGACGCGGCTTCGTCTTCTATTATTTCCCAACGAAACGCAGCCCAAACTACGATTGCGGTGAAGAAAGAGGACATTCCGTAAACCTCCGCTTCAACGGCTGAAAACCAGAACGAATCCGAAAATGTATAAATTAGCGAACCTACTAAACTTGCACCAAACACCTGAATCATTTCTCCCTGCGATAGCTCTTCACCTTTCTTATTGAATAGCTTTCGGGCAAGTAAAGAAATGGTCCAAAACATGAATAAAATGGTGAACGCACTGGCAATTACGGAAACCATATTGACCATTAATGCCACCTTGGTTACGTCGCCACCCGCGAAAAGTGAGGCCATTCGTCCAATTAAAAGGAAGAAAGGTGCCCCTGCCGGATGCGGTACTTGTAATTTGAATGCACACGCAATAAATTCACCGCAATCCCAGAAACTTGCCGTTGGTTCTACAGTGAGTGTATAGGTTATCAACGCAACCAGAAAAACGGTCCATCCTAACGCTTTATTTAGTAATTTAAAATTCATAATTGATAGTTATACAAATAATTTTGGGGTTTTTAAAGAGTACTATTTGACGGTCCAAAGTAACAAAAGTTATACCTAAGTGTGCGTATGACCCTACTTAAATAATGTTAATCAAAGTTTCAGTTGCTTTCCAATGTTCGCCTGCTTTTCTATAATTTCGCAAACTTTTTCAAAGTCGGTTTCATTATTCACGAAATCAATTCCATTTACATCTATTTCAATCAGTTTACCGTGCGTGTACTTGTGCGTAAAGGCTTCATACAGTACATTTAACTTCAATAGGTAATCATCAGAAATATCCTGCTCGTAATCCCGATTCCTGAGTTTTATCTGTCTCTTCAATTTTTCAACGTCAGATTTTAGGTAAATCATTAGGTCCGGCGGAGCAACGGCTCGCATAATCGTTGAGAATAATCCCTGATAGGTTAAAAAGTCAGTATCGTTTAATAAGCCAGATTCATGTAAGTTCTGAGCAAAAATGTACGCATCTTCGTAGATGGTACGATCCTGAATAATTGTTTTAGAATCAGTATTTTTCTTGATATTCATCACTTGCTCAAACCTACTATTAAGGAAGAATATCTGCAAATGAAAGGACCATTTCGCCATTTCAGCGTAGAAAGGTGCTAAATAAGGATTGTTATCGACGGCCTCGTAATAGACTTCCCAGCCGTACTTTTCGGCTAACTTTTCGGCTAAAGAGGTTTTTCCGGCTCCGATGTTTCCGGTAATTGCAATGTGCATATAGTAGTGGTAATACTTATAATATCGAGCAAATTACGCCCTTCCCTAAGAAAAATCATAATTGTTAATCGCATCTTTTGTAAATTTGCGTGAAATACGTGAAGCATGGAAAATTATCAGGTCCTCCTGTATTATTGTTACGTTCCGATTGAGAACGTAATCGAATACCGTGACGAGCACCATCTATTTTGTTTGGAAAACGACCTTTTGGGTCGGGTTATAGTAGCACCCGAGGGTCTAAACGGTACGATTTCAGGATCTGTCGCTAACTGCGAAAAATACATGAATTGGCTAAATACCGATTCCCGCTTTTCAAAAATAGACTTCAAGGTCGAAAGTGTTCCGCAGCATACGTTTAAGAAGTTATACGTACGGGTTAAGAAGGAAATAGTTCATTCAGAATTGGGCGTAAATCCGTTAGTGCGAACCGGAAAGCATTTAGAGCCAAGCGAGTTAAAGTCTATGCTCAATGATCCGAATGTTGTACTAGTAGACATGCGTTCTAATTACGAACACAGTGTAGGTAGGTTTAAGAACGCGGTTACGTTTGACATGGAAAACTTACGTGATTTACCAGACCACATTAAGGAAATAGAACACCTTAAAGATAAGAAAGTTGTTACCTACTGCACGGGTGGAATTAAGTGCGAAAAAGCGTCTGCTTATCTGATCGAGCGGGGATTTTCAAACGTTTACCAACTTCACGGTGGTATCATAAAGTACGGAATAGAAGCCAATGGCGAGGACTTTGAAGGAAAGTGTTACGTTTTCGATAACAGGTTAGTCACCGATGTAAATTCGGTTAACCCATCAGTTATCTCGGAATGCCACATTTGTGAAGAGTCCTCTGACCGAATGATTAATTGTGCGAATCCAGAATGCAACGATCACCTCTCAATTTGCGAAGACTGCGGTGCAGCATATGACGGAGCTTGCTCAGTTAAGTGCAAAGAACACCCCAGAAAACGATTTTACGACGGAACTGGATATTATTACGCCCGAAATAATGGCAGCTATAGTCCAGAATCAGCTTTCAAAGCAAGAAAAAATACTAAAAAACTCCACATAATTGAAGACCTCGGACTTGCAATAAAATAGCAAGCCCTTATTAAAATAATATGTCAAAACCATTAATACTCGTCACAAACGATGACGGAATTACATCCAAAGGAATTCTTGAATTAATCAATATTGCCTCGCAAATCGGGGAAGTTTTTGTAGTGGCACCAGATAGTCCTCAGTCGGGTATGGGTCACGCGATTACCGTCGATAAAACACTCCACGTCAAGAAGTCGCACATTTTTGAAGGAATCAGTTCCTACGAGTGCTCAGGAACACCCGCCGATTGCGTAAAACTCGCCAAGCATCACTTCCTGAAAGACAAAAAAATTGATTTGGTTTTGAGCGGAATCAACCACGGGAACAACGCTTCGCTGTCGGTAATTTACTCAGGCACTATGTCTGCTGCCGTGGAAGCTTCGATTGAAGGAATTCCCGCGATTGGGTTTTCGCTTGACCAATTTGGCTACGACGCAGATTTCTCTCACACCCGCTCGTACATTAAAGCAATTGTTGAAAAAGTATTGAACGATGGTTTGCCAAAACACATGGCGTTGAACGTAAACTTTCCAAAAAACTCAGAAAATCCCTTGAAGGGCATTAAAGTAGTCAGACAAACGAATGGTTACTGGAATGAAATATTTGACGAGCGTGTTTCTCCGAGCGGCCGACCGTATTTCTGGATGGGCGGTGAATTTGTGAACCGTGAGCCAGAGGCAATAGATACAGATATGTGGGCATTAGAAAATAATTACGTTGCGGTAGTTCCCGTGCATTATGACCGCACTGATTATAAGTCATTAGATACCTTAGGCGAAAACTTTTTCAAAACTGAATAAACTAAGTTGTAGGTTAAAGTCCTGAAGTTTCACGCGTACACAAAATAAAAATAATGGCAGTATTAGGTTCTTTCTTGAAGGGTGGAATAAAACTAACGAGTACAATTCAAGATTCTATCCCAGTCAATCCCATAAAAGCACAGAAGAAAACACTGACCAAACTCATCAATAAAGCCCGAAATACAGAATTCGGAGAACGGTATGACTTTGACAGCATTTTAAATACGTGCATTTTTGAAGAAGGCAAAGAGTTCTATGACGAGTTTAAAGCCAAAGTACCTATTCACGATTATGCTAAAATCTATAATGAATGGTGGTATAAGTCGAAGAATGGCGAACCAGATATTTGTTGGCCGGGGATAACCGAACACTTCGCCTTGAGTTCAGGTACGTCAGATGCTGCTTCAAAGATAATTCCGGTTACAAAAGATATGATTAAAGCTATTCAACGAACAAGCATTAATCAGATAATATCTTTGGGTAAGTATAAAAGCTTACCCGCAAACCTTTACGAGAAAGGCTATTTGATGCTCGGTGGTAGCACTTTATTGAACCAAGTTGATTCGCACTACGAAGGCGACTTAAGCGGTATTACGCAGAAAGAAATCCCTTTTTGGTTCGACCGTTTTTATAAACCCGGAAAAAAAATTGCCCAGCTAAAGGATTGGGGGAATAAATTAGACGAAATAGCCGAAAATGCCGCTGAATGGGATATCGGGTTCATTGCCGGAGTTCCGGCTTGGGTACAGCTTTTGATGGAAAAAGTTATTTCGCACTACGGAGTAAAAGACATTCACGAAATCTGGCCAAACCTCAGCGTTTTCGGTTGGGGCGGAGTTTCGTTTGAGCCCTATAAGCAAAGTTTTGAAAAACTATTAGGTCGCCCAATACTGTATTTAGAAACTTACTTGGCATCTGAAGGTTTCTTGGCGTATCAAGCCCGCCCTAATGCTGATATCCAGTTAGTTGTAAACAATGGAATTTTCTTCGAATTCATTCCTTTCAACGAAAACAACTTTGACGGAGACGGCAACTTAGTAGAAAACCCTGAAACGCTTTTAATTGATGAAGTCACCCCCAACGTTGATTACGCACTTTTAATAAGTACGTGCTCAGGAGCCTGGCGTTATCTTATCGGTGACACGGTAAAATTTACAAATACTGACCGAGCAGAAATAAAAATCACGGGACGCACAAAACACTTCCTCAGCCTCTGCGGCGAGCACCTCTCCGTTGATAATATGAATAAGGCAGTTGACTTAGCCAATACTGAACTTGGTCTTGACATTAAAGAATTCACGGTTTTGGGTATTAAACATCCGCCGCTTTTTGCCCACCAGTGGTATATCGGGACCGACGCTGATATTACGGATAAGGAAGCCGCAAAGTTTATTGATGCCAAGCTTAAAGAACTCAACGACGACTACGGCGTTGAACGAAATCATGCATTAAAAAATGTGTTCTGCCGAGTTTTACCCACGAAAGCATTCTACGAATGGATGAAACACAAAGGAAAAGAAGGTGGACAGCACAAATTTCCCCGAGTGCTGAAAGGGGTAACCGGAGATGACTGGGAGAGCTTTGTGAAAATTAATTATCCGAAATAAGTTTAACTCTGGAAATAGTCCATCAGAAATTTAGTACCGAGTCCTAGGAAGATAAACCCCGTTAAGTATCTGATATAAACGATTACTCTTTCCGAAAATTTGGCCCGTACCCGATTGGCAAAATAAGCAATAAGACATTCTGAAAAGAATACGGTTCCAATGCAAATAGTGAAGAACAATATTTCTTCCGTCAAGCTATAATTATAGGTTTTAAGAGTAGAGGAAACCAATACCCAAGCTAAAAAGTTTATGGGGTTTACGACATTCAAGACCAGTCCTTTTGAGACAAAATAAACCAAGTTCTTAACGGTGTTTTCAGAAGTGGAAGCTTTTACCTTAACTTTTCGGAACTGAGAAATACCAAGTCCGAAGAGAAGCGTAGCCGCGATAATACGAACGCAGCTCTCGAAATTAGGAACGTTCGGCAAAAATCCGGTTCCAAGAATCGCGATAGCAACTAACGCCACATCCCCGATTGCCACTCCCAACGCAATATTGCGACCTGCTTTGTACCCGTAGTCGATACTAGTTTGAATCAAAGCAAAAAATACACTCCCAAACCCAAAGCTTAAAACGAATCCAGTTACCAAAGCAAACAATATTAATTCTAACATACACGAAGATTAAGACAATAATTAAAAAATTAACGCACTAAAATTTAATTAAAAAGACCTAATTCAAATAATCATAAAATCCCTTTCAATTTAGCGACCTTCAGAATGCCAATAACGCTAATTGAATCAGTTATTTCATTATTCATCACCATCTCAACAGCTGATTTCAAACTTAGCTTTTTAATTACCAATTCTTCCGTTTCCTCGGGTTCAGCAGTTCCGTAACTCAAACCTTCCGCCAAGAAAACGTAACCGACTTCGCTACAGACAGAATTAGACGTATGGATTTTGGCAATATTTTCAAATTTAGTTGCCTCAATGCCCGTTTCTTCTTTGAGTTCCCGCTTTGCAGCGAGTAGCCAATCTTCGTTCTCAGGACAGCCGCCTTCAGGAATTTCCCACGAATATTCTTTCAACGGAAACCTGTATTGCCCGACTAACCAAGTATTATTATCGGCATCCAAAGGAATAATTCCGATGGCAATATTTTTAAAATCGACTTGTCCGTAGATTCCTGCCCCGCCGCTTGGGTTCAAAACTTGGTATTCAGTTACCGAAATCCATGGATTATCGTATTTCTGCTGAGCAGATTGTATTGTCCAAGGGTTTTTTGCTTCGGAGATATTCATCGTTTATATTTTGTGGCCACAAAGAAAGTTATCAATTGTTCTTCAAAAAACTATTAGAATGATAATTTTACAAAATAAGCTATTTTCAAACCGACAAATAGTATCACCTGAACACTAATCCGTGCCAGAATCCCGCATCAGAAAATCCGTTTTTTATCCCGTAGTAATCCTTGTTGGAACGTGTGCCATTATGAGCCTGCTGACTTCAAAACAATTTGTAAGTGTCGCAAAAGAAGTAAACGATTACTTTATCACAAAACTTGGGGCAATTTTCGCAGTCGCTCCACTGTTTTTCTTAGTTATATGTGTGGCGTTATACATTCACCCAATTAGTAGAACAAGGATTGGTGGTAAAAATGCGAAGCCACTTTTATCTAATTTCAAATGGTTTTCAATTACAATTTGTACCACAATTGCAACTGGGTTACTATTTTGGGGAACGGCTGAGCCGCTTTTTCACATTCAAAATCCTCCACTTGAATACGCCGATGCTGAAAATAGAAACGTTTTCGCCCTATCAGCACTCTATATGCACTGGAGCATCCTTCCATACGCAATTTATAGCCTTGCCGGCATTGCTTTTGCCGTAGGTTTCTACAATAAAAAACTGCCCTTCAGAGTAGGAACGATGTGGTTTGAATTCTCCAAAAACGGAAAGAACAAAACACTATACAACATTTTTGATGGTTTGAGCCTGTTCAGCTTAGTTGCCGGAATGGCGGCTTCATTAGGCGTTGGAATCTTACTATTGACAAACGGCGTGGCGAGAACTTTTAATCTTGATAACAATGCTTTTTTAATGGCTATCGTCACAATTTTATTGGTTGGTACTTTTATAATTTCCTCTGTTAGCGGGCTACAAAAAGGGATTGCTAAATTATCTTCCCTAAATTTTTTCCTGTTTATAATATTACTCGGATTTTTCATTATTAACCTTAATTTCACTGAAGTTATACCATTGGTACAAAAAGGAATTAAGCACTTCGTATCAAACGGCCTGAGTGACTCTCTACTCTACTTTAAAGAGGGCAACAGAAAATGGGCAACCGAATGGACAGTTTTTAATTGGTCTAACTGGATGGCGTGGACTCCAATCACAGCTTTATTTTTAGGGAGAATAGGATACGGACGTACGATCCGACAATTTATAAATATCAATTTACTACTGCCGTCACTTTTCGGAATTGTTTGGTTATCAATAGTCAGCGGTACTACCTTGATTTCCAACAAGTTGAATAATAATGTTTTAATTGATATTTTACAAGCCGAAGACGGCGTGTCTAACATTATCTTTTACCTTATCAATGAATTGGCCTTGGGTAGTATTTTGGTCGTCGTTTTCTTGCTCACCGTATTCTTATCTTTTGTAACCGCCGCGGATTCTAATACAGATGCGATGAGTAATCTCAGCACCGAAGACTTTTCCAGTGAAGAAACCGATGCTCCCAAAAGCATCAAGATTATCTGGGGCGTATTTATTGGCGTCTTGGCGTGGGTGATGGTTTCGTTTTCTACTGGGGACAAAGCAAGTGGCTTAGAAGGTGTAAAGATTTTGTCAAACATAGGCGGTATTTTTGCCCTATTTATTTTGATAGGCGTAGCAGTGAATATGGTAATCTATCTCTTCAAAAACCGGACTTTCGACGAGTAATAAAATAGTTTTTTTACTTAATACATAGTACTTTTTTTGATTATCCCTGCGAATGAGTATTCCGGTTTTACCTTTTTGGAAGATTAAGTAAGGATAACTTTAAGAATATTACGGGGGTCTTGTCAAACCCCTGCCATTTTCCGTTTGTGATTATCATCGCTAAAGTTTAAATCTTGATTTTCACCTTTTGCTTCGCTTATTCACTCTTATTCAAGAGTATTGATACCCTTTTTACGGGTTACATCACCTAAGCAGATATTTCAGATTATTAGTCAACGTCAAGACTTTGTCAAATATAGGCAGTATTTTTACACTGTTTATTTTGATAAGCGTAGCCGTAAATATGGTTATCTACCTTTTTAAGAATCAGAAGAATGAAGAAAGTATTTAAAATATTACTAGCCGTTGTTTTAGTAATTACGGGAATTTTACTCGCTATGGTAACTACCATCGACCGGACTCCTTATCAGGAAATGGATTACTACGCCGAATGGAAGAGTCAGGTTAAGCAGTTTAACCTCACGGATGCTTCCCAAGAGCAACAACTAATGGTAGGCTTCGCCAAATCCAATATCACGCCGCCCTATCCTACCCCAATGGCGGGTTACGGAAACCGACGAGGGAAACCGTTCGAAGCCGTACACGATTCTATCTACGTTCGGACAATTATCGTCGCAAATAATAATGATACGATAGCGTTGACGAGTGCAGATTTACTGATAATTCCGCCGAGTATTTACGCATTAGTCAATAAAAAGATAGCTAATTCTCAACTGCAAAAAACGAAAATTTATTACGGAGCAACGCACAGCCATAACAGCGTTGGAGCTTGGTACGATACATTGGTCGGAAAGCTTTTCGCCGGAACGTACAATCCCGAGATTGAAGAAATAATTAGTGATGCAATCATTACTTCTATTGTGAATGCCAAAAAGAATTTCGTACAAACAACGATAAGCTACGAAATGGACACCGATACAGTCGATATAAAGAACCGTTTGATAGGAATTGAAGGCGGAACAATCGATCCACAAATAAGGTCTATAATCTTTAATCGCATTGAAGGCAAACCGCTAATATTTACTACTTACGCCGCTCACTCTACGGTACTCGACTCCAAAACCTTACAGCTTTCCCGTGATTACGCCGGAAGAGTAATCGATTCACTCGAAACATCTAAGTTTGAATTCGGACTATTTATGGCGGGAGCCGTGGGAAGTATGGGGCCTCAACAACGAGGGATTGATGACTTCGACGAAGTAAACAATCAAGGTGGTTCTGTTGCGAATGAAATACTCTCCGTGAATGAATACGAATCTCAAAATAGCAATCAACTGATACGTAGTTTTAAGTTAAAACTTCCGTTGAGAGAACCTACGCCGCGTTTAACCCAGACATTTTCCTTACGAACCTGGGTATTTTACCGATTTTTCGGCAAATCAGATGTATTTGTAAACGTTGCCCAGATTGGCAATAACCTATTAGTTGGAATGCCCTGTGATTTTTCAGGGGAGTTAATGAAGCCACTAACCGCTTACGCGAGAAGTAAAAACCTAAACTTGATTGTGACGAGTTTTAATGGTGGTTATATCGGTTACGTTACGGACGACAAGCACTTTTACAAGGATACCTACGAAACAATCACAATGAGTTGGTACGGCCCGCAAAACGGGACGTACCTCTCAGAAGTCATTAAAGATTTGATTGATAAAGTGACAGATTCTTCGTCACTTTAAGCTTCCCATTCCACCGTCAATGCCGATAACCTGTCCGGTAATCCAAGAACCATTTTTCGATAGAAGTAACATAACCATTGCCGCAATATCAGCCGGAGTTCCAACCCTACCGAGTGGGTGACGTTTGCCCGCTGATTCTTTTTTCTCTTCGTTGGATAATAAACTACCCGCTAACGGGGTATCTGTCAAAGAAGGAGCAATTGCGTTCACCCGAATATTTGAAGCAGCTAACTCAGCAGCTAAAGACCTGGTAAGTCCTTCAATAGCCCCTTTCGCCACCGAAACTGAACTGTGAAAACTCATACCAGTTTGAACAGCAACAGTACTAAATAATACTATGGAAGCCGAGTCTGCACTTTTCAAACGTTTTAAGTTTTCCTGAATAACATGAACCGCACCAAGCACATTTATCTGTAAGTCTTTCAGGTAATCCGCTGGCTTCAGGCGGTTGAATGGCTTTAGGTTTATCGTGCCAGCAGCATAAACAATTCCGTCGATGGTGTCTGGTAATGTACTGAAATCAGCACTTTCCATATCCGTGGCATCAAACGTTATGTGGCCGTCCGTTTCAACGGTTGGCTCGTTACGCGAAGCAGAGTAAACGTTATTTCCTTCTTCTTTTAATTGTTTGGCTACTGCCTCTCCGATTCCCGATGAAGCACCAATTATTAAGTAATTTTTCAAAGTATTTTTATTTTAACAAGCGGTTGTAAAACTCAATTGTTCACGTTCCCAACTTTAACTAGATTCAAAAATTCGTTTCTTTTCTCAGCATTTTCAAAGATTCCTCCAAAGTACGAAGTAATTGTGGAGCTTGTTTGGTCTTTTACTCCCCGCATAGATACACATTGGTGATCAGCGTGAATTACCACGGCAACGTCTTCCGTATCTAAAGCATCTTTTAAGGCAATCGCAACTTGATTTGTCAAACGCTCCTGAACTTGCGGACGGCGGGCGTAATAATCAACAATCCGATGCAGCTTTGAAAGTCCGATAACTTTACCTGAAGACACATAACCTATATGTGCAAACCCAATAATGGGCACAAAGTGGTGCTCGCAGTTTGAGTAAAGCTTAATATCTTTCTCAACTAAAATTTCGTTGTACTTATAACTATTCTCAAAAAGTGTGATAGCCGGTTTGTTATCCGGATTTAGTCCGTTAAAAAGTTCTTTAACGTACATTTTAGCAACTCTTTTTGGAGTTCCTTTCAAACTATCGTCTTGCAGGTCGAGACCCAGAATATTCATAATTTCTTTAAAATGCCTGGCGATACCTTCAATTTTGGCATCGTCATCGAGTTCGAATGCGTTATTCCTTATCGGGGTTTCGTTTGAAGTTGAGAAGTGGCTTTCTCCAATTTCTTCTTCTGTATTTATACCGTTGGTTGTATTCACTTAAACGTAGTTGTAATTTATAAATATTTATACACATGAGAAACACGTATTGACCGTTTTTAATTCTTTTTTCGTTATTATAGAATGCAAAGGTCTTACAGTTTACTAAAACCTCATTAGAATGAAAAATGTTTTTATTGTAGCCGCAAAGCGTACGCCTATTGGTAGTCTTGGTGGTCAATTTGTCGGTACTTCCGCCGTTGACTTGGGCGTAACGGCAGTTAAGAGTATTATTAATGAACATAAAATACCTGCCGACGCCATCGACGAGCTGTTCTTTGGGCACGTTTGTCAGGCAAATACCGGACAGGCTCCCGCTCGGCAAGTAGTCATCAAGTCAGGAATTTCTGATAAAACTCCCGCAACAACGGTAAATAAAGTATGTGCTTCCGGTATGAAAAGTGTGATCTTCGGAGCACAATCAATCCAACTCGGACAATCGGATGTGGTGATAACAGGAGGAATGGAAAATATGTCGCAAATTCCTTTCTATTTGGGAAAGGCAAGATATGGCTATGGTTTCGGGAATGGAGAACTCATCGATGGCTTGTCTAAAGACGGCTTAACAGACGTTTATCATACGCAACCAATGGGGTGTTTTGCAGATGCTACCGCTGAGAAATACGAACTTTCCCGCGAGCAACAAGACGAATACGCCATCGAGTCTTACAAAAGAGCAGCGAAAGCAAACGGTAACGGTTCATTTAAAAATGAAATTGTACCCGTAGAAATTAAAGATAGAAAAGGAAACGTAACTATCATTTCGGAGGACGAAGAATTTAAGAAGGTCAAGTTTGAAAAAATCCCGACATTACGTCCAGTTTTTTCAAAAGAAGGAACGGTCACCGCCGCGAACGCTTCCACGATAAATGACGGTGCCGCCGCACTTTTACTTGTTTCAGAAGAAGCTTTGAAAAAATATAACCTGACGCCGTTGGCAAAAATAATCAGTTACGCTGATGCTGCTCACGCACCCGAATGGTTTACAACTGCTCCAGTTGAATCCACAAAGAAGGCGTTGGGAAGAGCCAATATGAACATATCGGACATAGAGTATTTTGAAGTCAATGAGGCATTTTCTGCCGTACCGATGGCATTCGCTAAGTCTTTCGACGTATCGCACGAGAAAATGAATGTTTTGGGTGGAGCCGTTTCTTTAGGACACCCGCTCGGTTGTTCAGGTGCCCGAATCTTAGTGACACTTTTAAATGTATTAACCATGAACAACGCTAAATACGGATTAGCTGCCATCTGCAACGGCGGCGGCGGAGCAAGCTCAATGATTATTGAAAGGCTTTAAACAAAGGAAAGGAGAAAGCGATTCGCTTTCTCCTTTCCTTATAAAGTTTACTATTTTAAAGTAACGTAATCGGAACTTCAACAACCGTTTTGTCCCAACCCATCTTAAGATGAACCATTCCACTCGGTGCTTCGTAAAGAGCTACTGAAAATGCATCAATAGTTTCTCCAACTGATGAAGTCGGTACAGTAATCGACGCCACGTTCATTTCCGGGCGGTAAGCATAAGCTCCCCATCCATCCACGTCAAGATTAACTTTTACTATCCAAGAATCTTTAGTAGGTATTACGTAGAGCGTATATCTTCCCGCAGGAACTACATTCCCCCCAATCTTTACGGGAGTTAAGAATTGAATTTCTGTCGATTCATTTGCTCCAACTCGCCAAGGCTTATCAAAAGGCACCAAATCTCCAAAAATTGTCCGTCCAGCGGCCGTCGGACGTGAGTAAACAACCCGAACTTTCGGGGTTAAACTCATCTTCTCTTCGTCAGTCTTGGCGAAAGTTTTAAAAGCAGCCCGAGTTGGATAATAAGCAATGTCTAACGAACTTTTATCAACCTCAGCAAACTCTTGGGAGTTAGCCGCTGAAAAGCTTGTAAACAACACTAATACACTTAAAAATACATTCTTCATATCTAAAGATTTTTAGTTTAATACTAATCTTAACCTACTGAACCTTCGAGTGAAATTTCAAGTAATTTCTGAGCTTCCACCGCAAATTCCATTGGCAGTTTATTGAGAACTTCTTTAGCATAACCGTTTACGATTAAAGCTACAGCCGCCTCGGTGCCAATTCCTCGTTGATTACAATAGAAAAGTTGATCTTCACCAATTTTAGAAGTCGTTGCTTCGTGCTCTACGGTTGCTGTTGGGTTTTTAACTTCAATGTATGGGAACGTGTGGGCTCCACATCTATCGCCAAGTAACATCGAATCGCACTGCGAAAAGTTGCGAGCGTTATCAGCTCTTTTTGAAATATCAACCAACCCGCGGTACGAATTGTGACTTTTTCCCGCCGAGATTCCCTTTGAAACAATTCTGCTCTTAGTATTTTTTCCTATGTGGGTCATTTTTGTACCCGTATCCGCTTGCTGATAATTATTAGTTACGGCTACTGAATAAAATTCACCGATTGAATTATCACCTTTCAGGATTACCGATGGATACTTCCACGTAATCGCCGAACCAGTTTCTACTTGTGTCCAAGAAATTTTGGAGTTATCACCGAAGCAAATACCTCTTTTAGTAACGAAATTATAAACCCCGCCCTTACCTTCTTTATTTCCAGGATACCAGTTCTGAACCGTTGAGTATTTAACTTCCGCACTTTCGTGAGCAAAAATTTCAACCACAGCAGCATGCAATTGGTTTTCATCCCGCATTGGAGCGGTACAACCTTCCAAATAACTCACGTAAGAACCTGCCTCAGCAACAATTAAGGTACGTTCGAATTGTCCAGTTCCAGCCGCGTTGATTCGGAAATAAGTTGAAAGTTCCATTGGTGAGCGAACTCCTTTCGGAATGTAGCAGAAAGAACCGTCGGTGAATACCGCAGCGTTAAGAGCGGCGTAAAAATTATCCTTTACCGGAATCACAGAACTCAAGTACTTCCTTATCAATTCAGGATGATCCTGAATGGCTTCCGACATCGAGCAGAAAATGATACCAATCTCTTTAAGTTGTTTTCTAAAAGTTGTGGCTACCGATACGGAGTCAATCACCGCATCTACCGCAACACCAGAAAGTCGCTCTTGCTCTTTCAAAGAGATACCCAAACGCTCAAACGTGCGACGTAATTCAGGATCTACTTCGTCCATGCTTTCAATTGTCTTCTGCTGTTTTGGTGCAGAATAATATTTAATTGCCTGAAAGTCAATGGGATTATAATGAACGTTCGGCCACTTCGGCTCGGTCATTCCTTTCCAGATAGCGAAAGCTTCCAAACGATACTCCAACATCCATTCTGGCTCATTCTTTTTTGCAGATATGAACCTGATTATATTTTCATCAAGTCCCGCAGGAGCTTCGTCAGCTTCGATATCTGTATAAAACCCGTATTTATAATCGGAAGAGGTTATTTCTTCCAATAATTCCATTTCGGTACTCATATCTAGTTATTTTAAAATGTTCTTTGTCCGATTAATTAACAAAACCTTTTGCTCTAATGTTCGGACGTACCCACATTAAAAGCGAAATAATCACTCTTGAGAGGCAAATTTAACGGTGCCCGTGTAAGTAGAGCCTTGAAATTCGACTTGCGTCTCACCGCTGAAGCTTGTGTCGCTTATCTCGGTGATATTGAAAACAGCATTATTTATTTCAAATACCGTGAACACAAACCTGTCAACGGAAAGAGTTTTTCCATCCGCAGAGATATTCCAGTTAGCACCTTTTACAATTTCGTTCGGGTCACTGACATTACATTTCGTTGCTCCTTCTGTCAAATCGTAGGTATTATTACTTCGTAGTACGAGCAGGTTATCCGTTTCACAGGTAGGACGTGACCCTAATATACTTAGCTTGGACGACGCTTGAAGAATTATGAAACCTTCGGACAATTTCCACGATTTCTGTGAATTATTGGTTAAAAGTTCGAGGGACGACTTAGGTATTACCTCTTCTTTATTGCAGCCCATTACAAATAGCACAAGTAATAACAGAGATATTCTTTTCATTCGTTAGGTATTTAATTCGTTAATTAAGTAGTTAGAAACTTCTTTAGAAGCGTTTTTGGAACCAATATTTTCCCTGACAAATTTGTATTTTTGGAGGGTAATACTTCTATTTTCAATCAGATTTTTTAAAGACAAACACAGCCTATTAATGTTAAAGTTCTCTTGGATTAATTCTTCTACCACGTAATCGTCGGCAATTAAGTTCACTAAGGAAATGTACTTTATTTTAACGAATAACCGGGCGATAAGGTACGTTAGCCAAGATGTTTTAAACACAACAATCTGCGGAACGTCCAACATGGCGGTTTCTAACGTAGCAGTGCCCGAAGTGACAATGGCGTAGTCTGCTTCCGACAGAATTTCGTAAAATGAATCGTACCGAACAGTAATATTATATTTTTTAGCAGCTTCGTACAAAACGCTATCTACTGAGTTAACCCCGCTGATCACAAATTCAAACTCTGTAAAACGAGACTTCAGTTTACACATTTCGGGCAATATACCGCTAATCTCACTCGCCCGACTACCAGGAATCAAAGCAATTAGTGGCTTTACGGAAGACCTTACCTTTTCTTGTTTTTGGTTATTAATCGATTCCAAAATAGGATTCCCAACGTAGTGGGTTTCCACTCCGTAAGATTCAAAAAATGGCTTTTCGAAAGGGAGTATAGTATAAACTTTCTTGAAGAATGTACGCAATTTGTGCGTACGTTTGCTATTCCATGCCCACGTTTTAGGCGGAATATAATAATGGTTTACGAACCCCTTCTGAGCTGACCATTTTCCCATTCTAAGGTTAAAGCCCGAGTAATCCACAAATAGGATTACATCGGGCTCAAAATCCGTAATAAGCTCTTTACATTCAGAAAATAGTTTTTTTACGAAGAAAATTCGTTTAAAAACTTCCCAAAAACCCATCATCGCTAAGGTAGAGATATCACGTGTGACCTCCACTCCCGCCGTTCGCATATGATTACCACCCCACCCAACAATCTTGACAGATGAGTCAGACTTCAATAGTTCAACACACATTTTTGCGGCGTGCATTTCACCCGACTTTTCCCCGCAGATGATGAGCAGTTTTTTTTGCTTATCCAAAATATTCAACGCTTTGATTTGGAGTTTCTACCAAACGCAATTTATGTAATTCAATACTGTATTTATCCTTTAAAATGGGTTGGATAATGTTCCAAAACTCGTAGACAATGTTTTCAGTCGTAGGAAGTATTCCCCGCATAAATTCAACGTCTTCGTTCATGTATTTATGATCAACTTTATCGATAATATTAACTTTGAGTTCATCGCTCAGTTTTTTCAAGTCCATCACAAAACCCGTTTCAGGATCAATTTCACCTTTAACAGTTGCATGAAGTTCCCAATTATGTCCGTGCAGGTTTGAACAAGGACCAAAAATTTCAAAGTTTTTTTCTTTACTCCACTTAGGATTATAAAGATTGTGGGCGGCATTAAAAAGAACTCTTCTTGTTATGTAGTACATAGTATTTTATAGATTTATGTTTGTTCCGATTGATAACCAACGCTTTGGCTGCTCAACGAAACCAAACTCGAAATAAGAATAATTTAATAAGTTATTAACATCAAAGTAAATTAGATAGTTTGCATTTTTCCAAGAAATGCGAGAATCTACTAAATGTATCGGTTCGTAAGCTATCATTGGTGAGTTTGCGTCGAGTTGATACCCTCCAACTCTATCTTTATAAACGTAGTTCAACGAAGCGTTCAAGTGTTCACCAAAAGTGAAGGCTGAATTCAGCACGAATTTGTGTTTAAGGTAATTCAACGAGTAGAACGACTGGAAATCTATGGCTTGTTGATTAGCATCTGAAAAGGCATAATTAAAACCTATCGAGCTGATATAATCACCTACCCCATCAATTTGGTTTAAATTGAAACCCGCTGTAAGTTCAACCCCGTAAACCTTTAAGTTAGAAATATTCTCAATCGCAGGAACTGACTGATCGTTCCGTAATACTTTATCAATTGCCGTGGTAGAATTTCGGATAAATACAGAAGTTGTAAAGTTTGAGATTCGATTCTGCTTCTTCAAACCTGCTTCGTAAGACCATGCACTCTCGGGATTAACGGCTGGATTTCCCCGCACGGTTGCGGTATTTAAGTACATTTCGGTAAATGTAGGAAAACGATACGACCGGTTTATACTTCCGTAAAGTGCGGTACTATTCGGTAATTGATAACTCAAGTCTAAGCCCGGAAACCACTGATTACCGAATTGAGAATTGATATTATACATTGTGCCAAACGATACGTTTAGATTCCCAAAATCTTTCCGGTGTTCGAAATACGCACTACTGTTTTCTCTGAGCTTCGTTTTATTGTAAAAGACTCCGAAAACGCCCGGAACTTCTATCGGTTCTGAAATTTCCTCCCCCAAACGATTACTGAGTACTTCTTCCTTCCTATATTCAAGACCAAAAGAAGTTTTACCAAATTTGTTTATCCAATTACCCCGCCATTCAATATCCAAAACGTTTGTCTTATGATGATTAACGGAATTAATATTCGTGAATCTAAACCGATTGAAATCGTATAAATCCCGGTGTTGTCGAAGAGAAGTTGTCGTAGTAGATTTGAACGAGGGTGTAATATCATAAACCCACTTTCCGATCAAAAAAGCGGATTCAACTTCCTCGTATTGATCTAAAAATTTGGGGTGGTAGAAATTTGACGCCCCAAACTTGTTTGACATGAATCCAGCTTGAAGGATAACTTCAGATTTATTTAAATCAAAACTATTTTTCGTGAACGCCTGAATCCGTTCAAAAGCGGTATTATAAGCGTAACCCCGGCTTGCAATGCGTTCAGCAGAAACCAAGGAGGTCAATCTCTTCTTTTTAATATTAACAGCCCCACCAATTAAATTCAAATTACGCTCACCCAATCCTAAATTTATGTTTAGTCCAGTTTCTTCAACTTTTTTGGTGATAATATTTATAACTCCCGAAAAAGCAGCCGGTCCAAAAACTCGGGAAGCCCCACCTTGCAGAACCTCTATTTTTTCAATTTGATTAACAGGTATCGGTAGATTGAACGAGTGATGTCCCGTTTGTGGATCGTTCATCTTTACGCCGTCAATCAATACTAAAGTTTGCTCAAAATTCCCTCCCCGAATACTAACGTCAGATTGAACTCCAAAAGGCGAACGCGATCTAACATCCACACCTAAGGCGTACTGCAAAATCCCGTCAATAGTTTTTACCGGAGATTGCTCAATTTGCTTCGCCGAGATAACCGTAACGTTCCGAGCGGTTTGAATAAGTTCGGATTTTGAAATATTAGCAGTGACCGTGACTTGATCAAGATAAATATTAGTCGAATCTGTCTGGGCAATTACTTGATTACACACCAGAAACAGCAACAGAAAAGTATGTTTCATTAGATAAAATTAGATGAATTTGATAATTATTTATGGACAATCAAGCTCATAAATAATATCTTCCTCACCTTTCGACTCTGACAAGTAGAGTAGTTCTAAAAGTTTGTTTTCGTCAATCTTGCCACCCGACAGTCGAGGTATTTCTTCGACTTTGATTGCTCGATTTGGACACTTTGCGGCGGGCAATAACGCCTGAAGGTAAATAATTAACGCTTTTGCAATATTTCGTTCGGGTGGAAATTCATTTTTTACGCTAAATATCAAGTGCAGTTTCTTCTGCGTTCCAACGAGTCTTTCCAGTAAATAAGCTTCATCAACAGCGGAATGCTGTAGAGCCTTTTGCTCAATTTCCTGAGCGTAAATATTCAGCCCTCGCCGGTTAAACATCCTGCCAAACCGACCCAGAAGTATCAAATAATCATTTTCCCAAACGCCTAAATCACCAACAGTTTTTGCGTTCCTATATGCTGGTGAAACGTAGGGGCTTTTTACGTACAGTTGCTTGTCCAGAATGTCAACTTGCACTTCAGGAAAGGGTTTCCCCACCGAAAGCGGATTTTTTACAATTTCCTCATTCTGATGATAAGATATATGACCAAGTTCGGCAGTTCCGTAGTATTCGGTCAAAGTCGTGTCAGGGCAACTTTTTAATATTGATTGAGCCAAGACAAGCGAAAGTTTTTCCCCGGCGGTAACGATGCTTTTCAACTTGCCTCCTACCTCCTGACTCATCAGTAATTTCAAATGCGACGGCACCAAAAATGTAGAGGTAATTTGTTCTTCCGTAAATTGCTTCCCCCATGATTTCGCTGAAGATAACGAGCCAAAAGTCACGCTCGCTCCGAGCCAAAGTGCGTGAATAACGGCGTTTAGGTTCGCAGAATACGCCAAGGCATCCAACATAAAAATGTTGTCGTATTCGTGAATACCAAAAATCTGTGATTGATGCGAAAATGCTCGTTCCCAACAATCGTTGTCTTTAAAGATTACTTTTGGAATGCCTGAACTTCCCGAAGTTAAAACGCCTAAAAAGTAATTATCCGCAAATTCTTTCTCGGGAATATCCACTAATTCAGATACCGGAAAATCAACGAATCCATTATCTGTGGAAAGTGAAGCTTTATCAGTTTCCGGTAAGTCATTGGTAATTATAATTCCGGCGTTTCCCGTCGATTGGCAAGCAATCACCTGAGCAATAGCATTTATCGGCGACTCTGACTCAATGAAAAAACGTTGATGCGGTTTAGTGAGTATTGACTGAAACGATTCAATCAAAGTCCCCAACTGCTTGTACGTAACAGTTTCTCCCCGCCACGAAATAGCGATTTTATCAGGTTTACTGCGAGTATTTTGAAGAATTTTATCCGATAACATCAGTTAATTTGTTGCACCGTAATGGAACTACCGATTCCGCCCGCCGCCGAAGCAGCAACTACGCCAAGTTCTTTTTTAGATTTTTGCAAACTTACTAATAAATGCATCAGGTTGATTGCTCCGGACGCACCAAACGGATGACCAAAAGCCAAATTTCCGCCCAAATGGTTTATTTTTTCAGCAGGAACGTTGTGGATTTTGTTTAAAAGAAGTGGTTTCAACGCAAAGGACTCATTGATTTCAAATAAATCAATGTCATTTGTGTGCATCTTGAGTTGTAAGTTATTTTTCTCGATTGCGTCTAAGAAAGCAATTGGAGTTCTGCTCGGTTGTACGCCAACCGAGCAAGTATTTAAAATCTTAAATTGGGGATTTAATTGTAGCTTCTCACAGCCATTTTGTGAGGCAAGAAGTAATACTCCCGCTCCGTCGTCAAACAAACACGAGGTAGAAGCATCAATTAAACTTGGGCGTTTTATGAATCGCTCAAGTACATTAATTTCTTTTAAAGTTTCATCCCGATTATCGTTTCGATAAGGCAAAATAATCTCTCTTAACAATCCTTCAGCGGTACTTTTGAATGCTCTTTCGTTACTCAAGATTGACCAATCGACCATCTCGGCTTTCGAAATACTAAACTCTTTCGCCATTAATTGTGCCGTACTGACCAAAGAATTTTCGCCGAAACTATTTGGGGCAAAGTCTGCGTAAGAATAAGGAACAGGTGTCCTTCTCGGATCTTGCCTGTTAAATTTTCTTTCGGGAGTTAAGCTATTACTTTCAAAACCACCAACAATTACGATATCGACAATTCCGCTTCTGATATAAGCATAACCAGTATTGATTGCTTCGTAGCTACCAACGCATTGAGCATCTATTGTGACCGCCGGAACTTCCACCGGAACGTCAGTCGCTAAAGAAATATAGCGTGCCATATTGCCACCCGTGCCAACAGCAGTTGCCAAAAATATTCGGTCAATTAATTCACTCAGGTAGGGATGCCTCTTGACAAAGCCAGAGAGCAAGTAAGCGGTAAATTCTTCGGGGGGAGACTGACGGTACTTACCATTTTTCTTGCCAGACGGTAATCGGAGGTAGTCAAGGATAAATACTTCTTTCAAAATTTTTAGATTCCGCGTACAAGAAACTTCGAGGTTGGCTGTGGTTTCCCGAAAGCCCCTTCTTCCATTGTAACACCAAATTCTTTAGGCTGAAACGGAAGTTTTTTCATTGTATATATTTTCTTTTCAGCATCAAAGGTTCCCATACACACCATTTCCCCAGTTGGGCTTATCGCCCAAAGTTGATACGAATGACCTGAAGGTTTGGTCGGTAAATCCGGACTCATTACCATCACTTGCATGTCCTGAGTCATATCAATGACAAGAAGTAACGAATTATTATCTCCTTGATTTTCTGAAGTAAGTTTACACACCTTCATGTCCGGATTTTTAAGCATGGCTACTTCCTGTGCCGACAATTCCCCCGCTGAGCTAACTTTGCTATACTTTTCTTGCAGTAAACTTTTCTCTTCGAGCGTCGAAAGGAAGTTACTTTCTTGATACTTTGCTTCGTTGGCTAAATAAATATTGCCCAGAATGCTGAGAAGCAGTAGTACCGAAGCGGCAATTCCAATGTATGAACTCATGAAATTACCGATAATAGATTCCCTTGAGTTGTTTGTCAAATTCAGTACGGAATCACTTTCATAATCAAGTTCCGGCTCAGACGATAACCCATTCCAGATAACATCTTTTAGGTTTAGACCTTCAGTAGAAACTGACGTGGCAAAAGCATATTTTTCAATGGCAATTTCTGCTGTCTCCAAATTTGTTTGCAAAACGGAGTTTTCCTGAAGTGCATTTTCAAATTCAACAATTTGTGATTCATCAAGATGTCCCGCTATATAATCGGGAATCCATTCATCATATTTTTTTAACATGACTAGTCAAATTTTATTCTTAGTTCTTTTATTGCCGAACGCAAACGGGTTTTCACTGTTCCCAACGGAATTTCTAATTTCTCAGATATTTCAACCTGTGTGAAACCAGAAAAATATGCCAGTTCAATTAATTCACGGTATTCGACTTTTAATGTGCCTACAATTTCTCGCAAGCCTATCATATTAACGTTTTCTGTATGAGCTTGGTTTCTGTCAAAGACATTAACAATTGTTTCATCGATTGATAGATTACGGTTGTGGTACTTGTAGTTAGCAGATCGGAGTCTATCAATTGCCATATTACGCGACAAGTTGAGCATCCAAGTAAAGAAACGGCCTTTTTTGGGAGAATAACTTTCAATATTATTCCAAATTTTGACAAAAATATCCTGTAGAACATCTTTCGCGTCATCTTCATGGGAGATAATGCGATTCACAATCCCAAAAAGTGCGGTGGAGTAATTAGCGTAGAGATAGTCGAATCCTCTCTTCTCCTTATTTTTCAATAATGCCACTAATTCAGACTCTGGTATTATATTTGGCACTTGGATTTTTTTTGACGTAAAATAATGAATGTTAATTCAAGCATAAAAAAAAGCAGCCAACAATGCCAGCTGCGTTTTTAAACCTATCATTTATTCAACCTCTCCTCTATTTTGAAAATAAGGAGTCGTACCAATCACTTATTATGCAAGCATAATATTATACAAATGTAATTTTAGAATTTGAGAATTCAAACACGAGACATATAAATCGTTCATTTTTAAGTGTTTGGATTAAAAATTGCAACTAAATATACTAAAAATTCAATTTAATGAATGCACAAAATATAACACCAAAGCAGTTAGGTTATCGGTTTCCAGCGGAATGGGAACCACATCGTGCCACGTGGCTCTCATTTCCAAAAAATACAGATACGTGGGAAAACAGATTGGAGAAAGTTTATCCTTCCTATTTCAAATTCATAGAAAAAATAGCCGAATCTGAGAAAGTTTGCATCAACGCCCATAATAACGGACTGATCACTTTAATTCGTCAAAAGCTCAATGATTTAGAAATTAAAGAAAATAATATCGAACTGTACGCACACGCCACAGACGATTCTTGGTGCCGAGATCATGGTCCGACTTTTTTAAAACACCCCAACACACATAAAAAAGCGATCGTTGATTGGGAGTATAACGCTTGGGGAGGCAAATATCCGCCGTTCAATTCTGACAACGCAATTCCATCAAAAATTGGCAAAGTATTAGAACTACCCATTTTTAAACCAAAAATAGTGATGGAGGGCGGATCTGTTGAGGTAAACGGGCAGGGTGCTCTGCTTACCAGTGAATCTTGTTTGTTGAATAACAACCGGAATCCGCATTTGTCAAAAAGCGACATTGAGAAATACCTGATTGATTATTACTGCGTTGAGCAAATTATGTGGCTAAAAGACGGTATTATTGGCGACGACACCGACGGGCACATTGACGATACGACCAGGTTTGTATCTGCGGATACAGTACTTACTTGCATTGAACATAATTCTGAAGACGCAAATTATGAACCGTTGAAAGCAAATTATGAGCGACTAACAAAGTTAAAGTTTCTTAACGGGAAACCCATCAATATCATCGAGTTACCGATGCCAGACGCGGTATACTCAGAAGGGGAACGTTTACCAGCTTCGTATGCTAATTTTTACATCACAAATAAATACGTTATTGTACCCACTTATCGTTGTTCTTTAGATGATACCGCACTAAATATTATTTCAGGTGCTTTCAAAAACAGAGAAGTAATCGGAATAGATTCTACGGAGATAATATGGGGGCTGGGAAGCTTTCATTGCTTATCGCAACAAGAACCCGAATGAAGATTATGCCTGAGGTTTAGAAAGTTACCAAATGTCTTTGGTGTTTTTTTTATGAAAATGAGGTTATTTTAGGCTACTTTTGCAGCTTATTTAATTTAGAACAAGAGCTTTTACGTGATTTACAAAAATATAATAAAGGCACTGTCTTTTGTTGGAATAGTCGGAATATTAACTTTTACTGAAGGTTGTCAGAAAGGTCCAAAATCTCCTACTACAGTTCCTACCCAAGTCCAAGCCACTGCCGAAGAAGTACCAATTGTGCTAAAAATTCGCGGAGAGGAATTTACAATTGATAGATTCGCGACGTTGACTGACCGCTATATAATTAGCGATTCGACAGATTTAAAGGAAATTTCCAAAGAAATTATCTTTCAGCAGCTGTTGTATAAAGAGGCCGCTGAGTTAGGATATGACAAAGATATCGTGACGCTTAATGAGTTAGATACTTACAAAGATATTATCTACGAAGATTATCAAGAAGATAGTACGTTAATAAATCGCCTATCTTACGAAGCATATCAAAACCTGCAAAGTGAAATTGAAGTAAGTCACATATTAGTGTATTGCTCTGAATACGCTGAGTTGAAAACTTTGAATGAAAAAAAAGCCTTAGCAACGTTACTTTACGAGCGATTACTTGCCAGAGAACCCTTTGGCGAACTGGCGAAACAATACAGCGACGATAAAAACACCGCTACAAATAATGGATATATGGGCTGGTACACTGGCCTTCAACTTTTATATCCACTGGAGGTTACTGCCTATAATTTAAAAATTGGTGACATCTCAAAGCCAGTTCAAACCAAATACGGCTTTCACATTGTTAAACTATTGGACAAAAGGGAAAGTCGCGGACGAGTTAAAGTGAATCAATTGCTTAGGGTAGTGCCTGAGAATAACGAGGCGGTAGGTATATCACAAAAGAATACTATTGATTCGCTCAAAACTCTTGTTAATCAAGGAGTTGACTTTGAAACCTTAGTAGCCGAATACTCAGATGATTTCAGAACAAGAGATAATGGTGGTTTATTACCTGAATTCTGGATTGGTTCTCGTCAGGAAAGTGTAGTCGAAGAAGTTGTATTCAATTTGCAACTAAACGAAGTTTCCAGTCCGGTCAAAAGCTCAGCCGGATGGCACCTTTTCAAACTCGTCGAAAAAAATCCAATTCCAAATTGGGAAGTATTTAAGGAAGAAATAGCACAAAAAGTTACGACCGATTCAAGAGGTGAGTTTATTCAAGAAAATTGGATAAAAGACTCAAAAATTGGATTAGGATTTCGTCCAAATCTAAGCGTTATAGAAGGCGTAATGGAATTAGGGAACAATCAATTACTGGATGGAAAATGGCAGCGACCATCCAATAACGAAATCGGCAAATCGTTTCTGTTTTCTATAAAAGGGGAGAGTGTGAGCGTTGCGAGATTCTACGATTACATGGAAACTTATCAGCAAGCCGCCAACCTGCCTGCCAATTTTACTCCTAAAATGGCAGTCAGGTACTACTACCGAAGGTTTGAAAAGAGTATTCTGGAAGATTATGCAAAGCAAAACTTAGAATTAGTCAATCAGGGATTCAAAAATGCGTTAAATAGCTACTTTGAATCTTTAGTTACAAAAAACTACCTGAACGATGTTTTATACAGCAAGTCGATGCGTGATTCGACGGGGTTGAATGACTACTACCGAAAAACATTGCAGAACTATCAGCTACCAGAAAGGGCAAAAATACTTGAGCTTGTCAGCAGAAACCAAAATGCGATTAAGTTTATCGAAGAACAAATAAGTAATGGGAAACCATATAATTTGAAACGAGGTATATCCCCCACTTTGTTTACAAAAAACTCGGTTAATATGACTGAGGACGAGAAACTTAAACTGCAAAAGCTTTATCTCTACCTAAAAAGGAATCCGAACCACGTAGTTGAGATTGGAGGACATTCAGATACAAACGAAGAGGACTACGTATCAGCCGAGCGAATCCAAGCTGTTACAGAATTCTTAACTGCTCAAGGATTACAGATTACTCGAATCAAAGAAAATGACTTTGGTAAAACCCAACCCGCTGATAGATTTGACTGGCAGAAGAATCAACGTATCACGTATCGCTTTTTTAGCAATTCTTTGAATGATTTAGAACGCGTTTTGGTAAACCAAGGTTTTGAAATTGAAATAATAAACGACGTCTTTACAAAAGATGAAATCGTATCAGAAAAAGGTATCGATTGGAAAGTAGGAAGTTACAGCAGATTACTTGACGATGGTTTTCAACAGAAAGTAATTATAGAAGAAATTTACCCTTCCAGGACCAAAAGCTTCAACGAAGCCAAATCTCAGGTAATAAATGGCTACCAAACGGAGTTAGAGGGTAAGTTATTCGACAGACTTTTGGAAAAATATCCCGTTGAGTTAAACGAAAAACTAGTTGAGGGAATCTTTAAGAAAAAATCAAATACAAACTAATGAAAGTACTTATTTCAATGTTAGCCTTGTTCGCTTCGTTTTCGGCATACAGCCAAGCGACGAATATCGACCGGATTATCGCCAAGGTTGATAACTATTATATTCTTAAATCAGAGGTTGAAGGAATAATACTTCAAAGCAAATCTGAGAATCAAAGCATGGGTAAATGCCAAGCGTTGGAGTCAATTGCAATCCAAAAACTACTGGTTGCCAAAGCAGAAATTGATTCAGTTATAGTTGAGCCAGATGTTATAAACGAACAATTAGACGCACGTATGCAGCAGATGGCTCGCATGTACGGTGGGGAAAAAAATATTGTTGAGCAATTCGGTAAGTCAATAGAAACCTTTAAAAGTGAAGTTAGGACGCAGGTGGCTGAGCAACTGATTGCACAGAAAATGCAACAGACAATCACTGAGGGCTTAAAAGTGACTCCCAATGAAGTCAAAAGGTTTTTCAATAAAATCCCAACCGATAGCATCCCCGCAATTCCGAAGCAAGTTGAAATTGCTCAAATTGTACGGCTAGGAGTAGTCACAAAGATTCAAAAAGACGAACTAAGACAACGTTTAAGAAACTATAAGAAGCAAATAGAAGCTGGAGAAGATTTTGCCTCCATGGCAAAAATTTATTCAGAAGATTTAGGCTCTCGAGAAACTGGCGGAGATTTAGGTTGGGCAAAACGCGGACAGATGGTGCCTGAGTTTGAGGCAACCGCAATGAAAATGCAACCCAATGAAATGTCTGATGTAGTTGAATCTGACTTTGGATATCACCTGATACAAACAATCGAGATTCGCGGGCAGGAATACCACGCCCGCCACATTCTATTGCGTCCCGACTACAACCGTTTGGAATTATCCGGAGCTAAAAGTTTTTTGGATAGCTTGAGTCAACAAATCGCGGTTGACACCATATCCTTCGAAAGTCAGGTTAGGTACTCCGAAGACGAAGAAACCGCTTTGCGAGGTGGTTTTATTTCAAGTCCACGAACCGGAACAAACATGCTAAACCTTGATCAGGATATGGAGCCAAATCTATATTTTATGATTGATACGATGCGAGTTGGCACAGTTAGTGCAACGGTACCGTTCAGAAGTCAAGAGGGGAAAACGGGCTACCGACTCATATACTACAAGAAAAGTTATGAGCCTCACACAGCTAGTCTAAATTCCGACTACGAGTTAATTCAACAGTACGCCATGGCGGAGAAAAAGAACCGTCAAATTGAAAAATGGTTCAAAGAAGCTATGGAAGAAGTATTTGTTAAAATTGATCCGGAATATGAAAACTGTAACATTTTAAGAAGTGCCCTTTAGTAAATCAGAAAATAGTTAAAACCCCATTAGAAAAGTGAGCAAGCCTAATTACACATCTGACGTTGAAGCAGCAAATGCTTTCAAGGAAAACTACGAGCAATTAACCGCAGAAATAAGTAAAGTGATAGTTGGTCAAGAAGATACCGTAAGACTTCTTCTTACCGCTGTTTTCTGTCAGGGTCACTGTTTATTAGTTGGAGTTCCCGGTCTCGCAAAGACTCTATTAATTCAAACCATCGCTTCGGTGATGGACTTGAGTTTTAACAGAATTCAGTTCACACCAGACTTAATGCCTTCAGACATTTTGGGTTCCGAGACACTTGACAACGATCGTAACTTTAAGTTTATCAAAGGACCCGTATTCGCCAATATCATTTTAGCGGATGAGATTAACCGTACTCCGCCCAAAACGCAGTCAGCTCTCTTAGAAGCTATGCAGGAATATTCGGTAACGGTAGCTGGCGTAAAACACGAACTCGAGAAACCATTCTTTGTTCTGGCAACTCAGAACCCGATTGAGCAGGAAGGCACTTATCCGCTTCCTGAAGCACAACTTGACCGTTTCATATTTATGGTTAAGCTGGATTATCCAACGTATGAGCAAGAGCTTCAAATCGTGAAAAATACCACGAGCGACCAAAAAGTGGAACTGTCTACGGTAATTTCTAAAACCGATATAAAGTACTTTCAAAAACTGGTTCGCAGAGTTCCAGTGGCAGATAATGTAGTGGAGTATGCGGTAAGTTTGGTTCAGAAAACTCGCCCGAATACAGAGATGGCTAGCCAAGTAGCTAAAGATTACTTGGAATGGGGAGCTGGTCCAAGAGCTTCGCAGAATTTGATTTTAGCGGCTAAATGTAATGCTCTTATTAACGGTAAATATTCACCAGATATTGAAGATGTTATAGCAGTATCTTCCGCGATACTTCAACATCGAATTGTACGTAACTTTAGAGCTGAAGCCGAAGGACAGAATGTAAATGATTTAATAAATAAACTGGTTTAAAACCATTTCAGTCAATTCGAAAATATAAAAGCCCTCGGTACAAAATTTGTACCGAGGGCTTTTACTTTAGAAAAAAAATTAAAGCTTACTCAAATCAACCAGTATTTCTCGTAGAAATGCGTTCACTTTTCGGGAGGAATCTGAATCGTAGCGGTTCACCCCTATCATAAACGTCATCCATTTCCCAGTAGATGTTTTAAAATATCCAGCGTACGCTCTTGTTGCATCGATAGATCCACTTTTGACAAACATATTTTCATTTCTACCATCACCAATTCGCGAAACCGTACCTGAAATACCCAGTTGCGGAATGGTAGCCGTAAACGTTTCAAAAAGTGAACTCCGTTTCATTTCACCCAAAATATCGCACATTACATTTGCAGTAATTGTACCCGACGGTGAAAGCCCACTTCCATCTTTCATATTCAAGGCGTCAACGTTCACACCACGATTTTTCCAGAAATTCTTGGTTTCTATAATTCCTGACTCGTACGTATAACTTCCTGAAAGCTTATAACCAACCTGCTTCACAAATGCATCTGCTAATAGATTTATGCTAGAATAATTACATGATTTTAAAAGTTCTGTTAGCGACTTAGAACTGGCTTTATACAACATATTTAGTTGAGCAGATTGGTAACTCTGCAATAAGACTTTACCTTCAACCGAGATACCATTTTTCGCAAGTTCTTCTTTTAGTAGTTCCCCAAATACAAGTGGCGGGTTCGGTATTGAGCCACGCACCGAAAAGTTTTTTGAGCGAAGCGGAATCGTACCTTTCATCAGAATAGTATTGCTCAACGGCGTACTGTAGATATAAACATTATCGCCGCTGCCCGCTGGTCCAGTCGTTACTTTATTGATAATGTTCCAGTAATCAGACTGCGGGTTCATACTAATGATAGAAGCGGGTTCATCGACTGAACCTCCAGCACTAAAATAAACCGAAAACTTGTTTTCATTGAAATTAAAAAGGTATGGCGTAGCTCCGTAATAATTCCCCAAATCATTCCACGCCCAAGTATCCGAAACATCAAAATCCTCGAACTTAGTGTTCATCAAAATAATACTTCCACTTACTTTATTAATTCCAACACTTTTGACCGAACTCATCACCTCCGCAAGTACTTTTTGGTGGCTACTTCCCCACCTTGAAGAACCAAAGGAGGGGTCCCCATTTGACGACATATAAAGATTTCCGTTTAATTCATTATTGATTATTTTACCAGAATATGATAATTCCGTCGAATACGTAAAGTTTTGCCCTAAAATTTCTAGTGCGGTCGCAGTGGATATTAACTTCATCGTAGAAGCGGAATTAATGGCTTTGTCGCCATTAATATTTATAACGTAGTTATTTGATTCACAATCTTTTACACTAATAGAAACGATTGCCCGTCTAACTCCTGAGGTCTCTTGAAAAGCAGTAACTTTATTTTCAATGAGCGAAAAACCGGGTATTTGCAGTAAAATAAAAACGAAACATTGAGTGATTGACATGCGAATGGATTAAGAATTGTAGCGAAGTTAGTATCTTTGAAGTTCAATAATAATTTAATTACAGAAGAAGATCGCATGAAGTTAACTTTTTTTGGGGCAACCAAACAAGTGACCGGTAGTATGTTTTTGTTGACGTTAGAAGATGGATACCAAATACTAATTGACTGCGGTACCAACATGGGCAGAAAACGGGAAGTAGATGATAATCCATTTGCGGTTTTTCCGTTTGATGCTTCGCTAGTAAATCTTGTTGTGCTTACGCACGCTCACATAGATCACTCTGGTCAAATCCCTAACCTTTACCGCTACGGTTTTGAAGGACAAGTACTTTGTACAGCCCCTACGCTAGAATTAACCGAAATTTTACTGAATGACGCAGCGTCACTCAATCAACGAAAGATAAAATCGATTCACAATAAGAAGAGAAGCACAAAGAAGAGTCGCTCCGTTAACATTGACGAGCTTTATCTTCAACGGCAAGTTCACGAAGCGATGGAAAATTTTGTCCCCGTTAAATTTGAACACCGGTTTAAGTTTAGCGACAATGGTTACGTTACCTTTTATCCAGCGGGACATTTATTGGGAGCCGCTCACTTAGTTTTTGAAATAAACGAAGGAGAAGAGACTAAGAAAATAGCATTCTCAGGAGATATTGGCAGAAAGAATTACCCACTCTTAGTTGATCCAATGCCCCTACCTCCCGTTGATTACCTGGTTATGGAAACCACCTACGGTGACCGTTACCACAAAATCAAAGAAAACCGACTAAAGGTTCTTGAGGAAGTCATTAACGAAGCTTGCGTTGAGAAACCTGGCAGGTTAGTCATTCCAGCGTTCAGTATCGGTCGTACGCAGGCGTTGCTGTACTCTATTCACCAACTCGTAGTTGAGGGCAGGATTCCACCAATACCGATTTTTACCGATAGCCCATTGGGTAGAAAAAGCAATCAAATTTATGAGAAGTACACTCGTTTTATGAATCAGGAAGCCCGTGATTTTAAAAACGAGGAAGAGAGTCTTTTTGACTTCGAAAACCTCCACTACTTAGCTTCTGAAAAGGCGAGTAAAGAAGTTGCATCTCACTCAGAACCGTGCATTATCATTTCGTCTTCCGGAATGGTGCAGGGTGGTCGGGTTGAGCGGCACGTTGCTCAGAACATTGGAAACCCATACGCTACCATTTTGATGATTGGCTACGCCGTGGAAGGTACGCTCGGGCATGATTTATTGACAGGTAACCGCGAAGAATTAACCATTCTTGGAAAGCCAGAAAAAGTTATGGCTGAAATAAAGTCACTCGATATATTTAGTGGACATGGAGATTTTGATGATTTGATTAACTTTGCAGAAACTCAGGATCAGAATACCCTCGCCCAAACTTTTCTGGTGCACGGAGAGGAGACATCGATGAAGCATTTCAAAAGGGCACTCGAAGACAAGGGATACAAAAATATTGCGATTCCGGAATACAAAGAAACATTTGACCTCTAATAAACTATGAGAACCTTACTCGACTTTGAGCAACCGATAGCAGACCTTGAAGCTAAACTTCTTGATATGGAAAAATTAGCCGATGAAAATAGCGTTGATGTTTCTGCGGCTATTATAAGCCTTTCAAAAGGTATCGAAAAGTTACGAACCGAAACGTTCACTAATCTTACCCGTTGGCAACAGGTGCAATTATCAAGGCATCCCGACCGTCCGTACACGCTTGATTACATCAAAATAATGTGTGAGGAATTTCACGAATTATTTGGTGACCGGACCGTGAAAGATGATCCCGCAATTGTTGGGGGGTTAGGCAATATTGACGGTGAAACGTACATGATTATCGGCCAACAGAAGGGTCGTAATACAAAACAGCGGCAGTTCAGAAATTTTGGAATGGCAAATCCCGAAGGATATCGTAAAGCTCTACGGCTGATGCGATTGGCTGAGAAGTTTAACGTACCAATCCTTACGCTGATTGATACTCCGGGTGCTTTTCCCGGTCTTGAGGCAGAAGAACGTGGTCAAGGCGAAGCAATTGCCCGAAACATCAAGGAAATGATGACGATTAAAGTGCCAATTATTTGTGTCATAATCGGAGAAGGTGCTTCAGGCGGTGCTTTAGGAATTGCTATCGGTGATAAAGTACTCATGCTCGAAAATGCTTGGTACTCCGTTATTTCTCCCGAAAACTGCTCGACTATCTTATGGCGATCGTGGGAATACAAAGAGCAAGCAGCCGAAGCACTGAAGCTAACCGCGAAAGACATGTTGAAGAATAAGTTAATTGACGGAATTATCGCAGAACCATTGGGAGGAGCTCACCTTAATTGGGAAGTAACTGCTGAAACGATAAAAGAAAGAGTTAAAAAAGAAGCTGGTCTACTTAGGAAAAAAAGTGTTCAAAATCGTATTTCCGAACGCATTGATAAGTTTTGCAACATGGGAGTGGTCAACTAAAACCTATGAAGAAAAATAAATTTGAAGCAATTATATTCGACTTTGGAAATGTAATTATTGACATCGACTTTGAGATGGTATTCAAAGGTTTCGCAGCAGGTTCTGGAAAATCAATTGACGTTGTAAAGAAAAGAATGGAAGAATCGCAGATATTTCGGCGATACGAATCTGGCTTTTTCGAAAATCCTGAATTCAGGGAAGTTATCCGGCAAACAATCGGCTTTCCGTTTAACGATGGAGAGATTGACCGCATCTGGAACAGCATGCTTTTGAGCATTCCACCCAATCGGATAGAGCTGATTCGTTACCTCAATACGAGGTATCCCGTTTATCTGTTGAGTAACACGAACCTACTACATATAAGTTGGTGCAACAATTATTTAAAAGAAAGCTTTCAAATCAATAGCGTTAACGATTTATTCAAAGAAGCATTTTTATCTTACGAAATTGAGATGTGGAAGCCAGATGAGGGTATTTACACGCACGTTTTGGATCAAATCAAAACTTCCGCAAAAGATGTAATTTTCTTTGACGACAATCTGGCGAACATTGAGGCAGCAAAAAGAGTTGGTATTCAGTCGGTTCACATAACGCCAAATTTTGGCATTCTGGACTACTTTAAAGATCAAACTATCTGATATGAACCCCGAAAGAAAAACGTTGCTTATTCAGATTGGACTGTTTCTAACAACTATCATAACAACTGCTTTAGCGGGAGCCGAATGGATGTTTGGTCGCTCCTTTCTCGATAGTAGTGCTGACATGGGCTGGCCGCAATTTTTGCGTGGATTCGAGTTCTGCATTCCCTTCTTAGGTTTTCTCACCGTGCACGAGTTTGGACACTTTTTCGCCGCAAGAAGCAGAAAAGTAAAAGTCACTCTTCCCTATTATATACCCCTGTGGCTCGGGTTTATCACCTCAATTGGTACGGCGGGTGCATTTATTAAAATCAAAGAAAAAATAACGTCAAGAGTTGACTATTTTGATATCGGAGTAGCGGGTCCACTTGCAGGTTTTGTGGTGGCAATGTTTACACTTTGGTTCGGTTTTACCCACCTACCATTGATTGATTATATCTACGAAATCCACCCCGAATACGCTCAGTACGGTTATGAATACGGCAAATACGCCTACGGTGATGAAGTAAGTACCTTAGCAATCCGTTTGGGCGACAGTGTGATTTTTAATTTCATGCAGGATACGTTTGCGAACCCTGAACTACTCCCCCACCCAAACGAAACCACTCATTATCCGCTGATATTTGCGGGCTATTTGGGACTATTCTTTACGGCTCTTAACCTTTTACCCATCGGTCAACTTGACGGAGGGCACATTTTATTTAGCCTCATTGGTGGTAAGAATTTTAATGTAGTTTCTCCGATTCTGTTTACATGCCTCGTGACTTACGCTGGACTCGGCTTTTTCACGTACGAAGAATTTCAATTAGTACGTGGAGACGAATCTGCGGATCAATACATGTTTTACTTCAAATTCTTAGCGTACGGCTACTTCATGTATTTGTGCTTTTCTCGTATTTTCGAAACACCCCAAAAGAACTTAATACTCGCTTTATCAATTATCGCTTTACAATTAGGTCTTTCTTGCATACTCCCATCGTTTGTGGGGTACAGCGGATTCTTAGCTTTTTCATTTTTACTGGGCAGAGTATTAGGCGTTTATCACCCACCAGTCACAAACGAAAGCCCGCTTAATTTAACCCGTACAATAATCGGCTGGTTGAGTTTATTGATATTTATTGGTTGCTTTAGTTTACAACCGTTGGGCTAATAAAGGAATTATGGATAAATTATTAGGTTTTATATTCACGGCACTCGGCTGGACAGTAGTTGGCCACGTACCTGATCACGTCAAAAAAGCGACCTTTGCTGTCTGTCCACACAATACTTGGAAAGACTTTTTTTTGGGTTTAGGGCTTCGGGCAAAAATTAGACGTAACATTGGTTTTTTCGGTAAAGCTGAACTGTTCAGACCTCCGTTTGGATTCGTCTTCAAATGGCTGGGTGGAGTTCCTGTGGTGCGGACTTCAAAAGAAAATATAGTGGAGAGTTACGCAAAAACCGTAGTCGAAGCAGAAGATAAACTATTTTCATTGGCACCCGAAGGCACGAGAGAGAACGTTCAGAAGCTCCGCACGGGTTTTTACTATATTTCCTTAAAAGCAAACATTCCAATTATCCGCGTTGGGTTTGATTTTCCAAAAAAGCAAGTCACCTTCGGCGAACCGTTCATGCCAAGCGGAGATTTTGAGGCAGATATGAAAAAATATTTTGTCCCGTTTTTCAAACAAATAACGGGACCGCACAAAGGCTGGATAAAGAATTACGAAAACGATAAATTCGACGAAAGTTAAGTCAATGGATAAGCAAACAAAAGCAATTAGGATACAGACATCCCGGACTCAGCACAACGAACACGCCACACCCTTATTTCTGACCAGTAGCTTCTGCTTCGACGATGCGGAACAAGGTCGGGCTTTGTTTGATAAATCTGAAGAGGGGAATATCTACTCTCGTTTTTCGAACCCTTCAGTTCAGGAGTTTATTGATAAGGTTTGTATGTTAGAAAACGCCGAAGACGGCGTTGCAACAGCAACTGGAATGTCAGCAGTGTTTGCGGGCTTTGCGGCTCACCTCAGCAACGGCGACCATGTGGTTTCGTCAAACGCACTTTTCGGTTCCGCAGATCAAGTACTGACTAATATTCTTTCCCGCTGGGGAATCACCTGCACGTACGTTGATGCCGCCGCCCCCGTTTCTGAGTGGGAAAAAGCGGTGAAGCCAACTACTAAAATGATTTATCTGGAAACGCCTTCTAATCCCGGGTTAACGCTTTGCGATATGGAAGCGATAGGTAAATTGACAAAAAGACATAATCTCATCTTTTACGTTGATAATTGCTTCGCGACACCCATTATTCAAAACCCCAGAGACTACGGAGCAGACTTAATCGTACATTCAGCAACGAAGTTTATGGATGGTCAAGGTCGGGTTCTTGGTGGAGTTATCGTTGGGAGTCGCGAATTAATTGAACCCGTTCGGTATTTCTGTCGCCAAACTGGTCCTTCTATGTCGCCTTTCAATGCTTGGGTACTCTCTAAGAGTCTGGAAACGCTTGATTTACGCATGGAACGCCACTGCAATAATGCGATGAAGTTGGCCACCGAATTAGAGAAAATACCAGAGATTTCAAACGTAAAATACCCGTTTTTAAAATCTCATCCGCAGTACGATTTGGCAAAAAAGCAAATGAAATCTGGCGGAGCATTAATTACTTTTGAAATTCCGGGTGGGTTTGATCAGGTGAACAAGTTTACGCAGTTTCTGGAAATTCCTTCGCTGACATCAAACCTCGGAGATGCCCGAACAACGATTACAAACCCTTACACCACAACCCACGCAAGTGCGTCCGCCGAAGCAAAAGCAGCCATCGGTATTACCGAAGGAATGATGCGGGTATCGGTTGGGTTAGAATCCGTTGATGATTTAATCAACGATTTTAAACAGGCAATTTCTAAACTTTAATAATTAGTTATGAAAGTTACTTTAAAAAGAATCGACGATAATTTTAATTTCGAGGCAACCGGACAATCTTCGGTTAAAAACTATATGGACGCCGGAGAGGCCATTGGCGGACAGAACAACGGTGCGAGACCGATGGAAATGCTGCTGATGGGACTTGGAGGTTGCACGGCCATTGACGTAACGTTAATTTTAAAGAAACAAAAACAACAAATTGACGACTTAACTATCGAAGTTTCGGGCGAGCGAATGGAGATAGAAGGAACACAAATGACACCTTTTAAAAGCATGAATATTCATTTCATCTTTACGGGCGAAATAGACGAGAAAAAAATTGAGCGAGCCATAAATTTATCCATGGAAAAATACTGCTCGGCCACGGCCCAGTTTCAGTGTTCTGCCACCATAACCCATTCATTCGAATTACTTTCTAAATGAAACAGTATCACGACTTACTGAAACATGTTCTACTAAACGGTACACCCAAAACTGACCGTACTGGAACCGGAACCACAAGTGTTTTTGGACATCAAATGCGTTTTGACTTAAGCGAGGGCTTTCCGCTCGTAACCACGAAGAAAGTTCACATGAAGTCAATTATTCATGAACTGCTTTGGTTTATCAAAGGAGATACTAATATCGGTTATTTGAACGAAAATGGGGTAAAAATTTGGGACGAATGGGCGGACAAAAACGGAGATCTCGGTCCAGTCTACGGAAAGCAGTGGCGTTCGTGGAGTTCTCCGAACGGAGGGAAAATTGATCAATTACAAAACGTTATTCACCAGCTAAAAACAACACCTGACTCTCGCAGAATCATGATTTCAGCGTGGAATGTGGGGGAGCTTTCAGAAATGGCTTTGATGCCGTGTCACGCTTTGTTCCAGTTTTACGTAGCCGACGGGAAACTATCATGCCAATTGTATCAACGCAGTGCCGATATTTTCTTAGGTGTTCCGTTCAATATTGCGTCTTACGCACTATTGACACAAATGATTGCACAGGTATGTGATTTAGAAGCTAAAGAATTCATCTGGACAGGCGGCGATACGCACATTTACAGCAACCACTTAGAACAAGTAAACTTACAACTCGACCGAGTTCCGAGAAGCTTGCCGCAAGTAAAACTAAATCCTGATGTGAAAAACATTACCGATTTCAAGTACGAAGATTTTGAGTTATTAAACTACGACCCATATCCCGCTATAAGAGGAAAAGTAGCTATTTAACGAACTGCTACTTTCACAAGGTCATTTTCTATAATATCAACGAGAATTTCTTCTAGTTTTGGAGCACGAAACGCGGGTCTCACTCCGTTTGAAGCTCCCCAACGTTCCGTTGGATAACCAACGGAGTTCGTATCCATTTTTTTGTTATCGTTCTCGTCGTGAAAAACCCTTATACCGTATTTTCCAGCAGTAGGGACGTCAATCTTCTTGGAGACCTTCTTGTTACTAATTGAAATGATTTCTTGCGAAACTACGTCACCTTTTGCATTCAATATTTCTACGAAAGCTTTGCCTTCATCAGAGGCGAAACCAGAGATTTGAAGATTAAAATTCATGGAAGAAAACGTCAGGTAAAATATAACAATAAGGTTAACGTAAATTGATTGTAGTATCATCATGGCATTCCCTAACTAATTGCGAGATTGTCTTCTTGTAAACTGGATGCAAATAGTCAGAGTCTAAATCTGCAAGCGGTTTCAAAACGAACATTCTTTCTTTAATGAACGGATGCGGAATTATTAAGTTGTCGCTTGATAGAATAATTTTTTCGAAGAAAAGAATATCAATATCAATCAACCGTTCGTGCCATTTCTGAATCCTGACCCGTCCCATTTGATGTTCAATAGCATGTAGCATCTCCAATACGTTCCAAGGTAACTTCTCGGTGCTGACTTCAATAACCTGATTATAGAAATCGGGTTGGTCTGTAACTCCCCAAGCAGACGTTTTGTAAACGGGAGATGTATTCATTACCTCACCGATATTATCAGAAATTAAACTTATTGCTCTAAGTAAGTTGTCCGAACGCTCCCCAATATTCGTCCCCAAACCTAAATAAGTAGTAAATTTAGTTGTGGGAGCCTCAGGAAACATTAGTCACTTTTGTTAACAATGATAATTCAAGAATAAAGTCGGAATTTTCTTCAACCGCATTCCCTACAACAACTACATCCGCACCGTTTTGGAAAGCGGCTTTCACATTTTCCAGTGACCTCAAACCTCCGCCTACAATCACGGGGGTTTTTACATTACCCGCCACCGCTTTAATTATGCGGGTACTTACAGGCGAGTCTGCCCCACTTCCAGCGTCTAAATAAGTAAGTTTCATACCAATCATTTCGGCGGCAACTGCCGTAGCTACGGCGATATCAGGCTTATTATTTGGAATTGGGTTAGTATTACTGATGTACGAAACGGTTGTCTGTGAGCCGCCATCAACCAATATATAAGCGGTGGATAAAACCTCCAAGCCGCTTCGCTTTAAAACGGGTGCAGCAATTACGTGCTGACCAATCAGAAATTCAGGATTCCTGCCCGATACTAATGACAACAGCAAAATACCGTCTGCTTCTGGGAAGATATGCGTGTTGTTTCCTGGGAAAATTATAACAGGAAGTTTTGTCAGTATTTTTAGTTGATTTAGGAGTTCGATAAAATTTCCAGAATTAATCAAACTTCCCCCCACAAAAAAGTAGTGAATATTACAAGCTTCACACTTATTCACGATTTCTGGCAGTTTCGCGAAATCAATATCGTCTGGATCAAGTAAAACCGCTACCGACTTGATAGCAGCTTGCTTCCTCTCTAAAAATAGGTCAACTAACTTTCGTTTCATTCGTAATAATTTCAACTAATAAACTTAACAGGTCTTCTGAGCAAATTTTATTGTGAATGGCTTAATAATGTATGTGCTATTAAGCCAAAGTCTAAATTTTTATTGAGGCGGCGTTTTTTGCTTTTTGCCATCAGAAATCAGCAGCCGGCTAAGTGTATAGCCCACCGTTAACAGCCCCAAGACAAGAATACCTTTTCTCAAGAATACCTTCTTACTATTTACTTCGGCGTTCAGCATTGATTTATACATCTCAATATCTGCTTCAAGTAAATCCGTTTGGCTTTTGTTATTCAATGTAGGTTCGGGTTAATTGTACGTGATTCAACCACAAAAGTACGCTAATTCTTTTAATCAAGACCTCTTTTCTAATACACCCATCTCGGAAATTTTGAGCGATTCGTTTTGAATCAGATGGGAAATGGCAAGTTTTAACAAACCTATATTACCAAACGCATGATTCCCCATTAGCTCTTCGGCCTTGACAGGCACGATATCCAACAGTTTTTCTTTGTAGCTAATCAACTCTTGACTGGCTAACATTTTATTCTTGCCGATGCAATTATCACATATTCCGCACGCTTTACCGTCATAGTCATCAAAGTATTCTTGTAATAAGAGCATCCGGCACTTTAACGGCTCCTGAATGTAATCAGTTACTGCCCTTACGCCCGCTAAATCGGCTTTCTTTTTTTGCTCGATTTCTACCGAATTTATGGGTAAAATATTGGCGTCATACCTTTTGGTCAGAAAAGTAATTTGCGGACTATTCCGCTGTTTCTGGTAAACAATGACTCCGTTTTCATCCAACTCAGACAGTTTTTTCTTTGTTTCAAACTCACTCATAAACAATGCCCGAGCTATTTCTGACTCTGCTATTTTAGTAAGTCCGTTGTACAATTCACCACCGTACATTCTTAGCAGTGTCTTTAGTAGCTTTTCGGCATTTGGGTTTGTCAGGTAAAAATTATACAGCTCGGAAGACGATAAAATCAAATGAATTTTCGGGGGACTGTAATAATTGTCCGAAAGTGAAATTATGGATTGGCTTTCAAGCAACTTTATTGCACTGTGCGTTTCCATGGCGTTAAATCCAAAAACGGAAATAAAGTTATGGAGATCAAAACCGAAACTTTCGTGCGTGGTGACACCTTCCGCGAGTTTGTAATAATTACAAAGTGCCTGATAACAGGTTCTGAGTGCGTCTGTGGGTACGTACTTTCGGAGTATATTAAGTTCTAACTTCTCTAACTCACCTTCATTATACAGGGCAACCGCAAAGGCTTTCAAACCGTCTCGTCCCGCTCGGCCAGCTTCTTGGTAGTAACCTTCAAGGTTTGCGGACATATCTGCGTGAATCACGAACCGAACGTCTGGTTTATTAATTCCCATTCCAAAAGCATTGGTCGCCACCATCACTCGGATTTTGTTTTCCAACCAGTCTTTTTGCTTACTAAAACGTTCGGTGTTTGAAACTCCACCGTGGTAATAAGCTGCGGTAACTTTCTGTTGAACAAGAAATTCCGTCAATTCAACTGCCCTTCTGCGAGTGCCAACGTACACAATTCCTGAACCCCCAACATTTTTAATAACCTGTATCAATTTATGTTCTTTTATGGGGACATCAAAGACGGAAAACGAAAGATTTTTACGGGCGAAGGAATTTCTAAAGATAACCGGCTTTACCAATTGAAGTTGCTCAATGATGTCTTTCTGAACAGACGAAGTTGCCGTTGCGGTTAAGGCAATTCTGGGAGCATTATCAGTGTGCGGGTAAATATCCGGAATCCTCAGATATGCTGGCCTAAAGTCATGTCCCCATTGCGAGACACAGTGTGCCTCATCAATCGCGATGAGGGATATTTTCATCAACTTGATTCGCTCAATTACGATTTCGCTGAGCAAACGTTCGGGTGATAAATACAAGAACTTATAATCTCCGTAAACGAAATTATCCAGCGAATAATCAATATCTGTCTTTGAAAGCCCCGAATAGATTGCCGCCGCCCGGATGTTTCTTCTCTTTAATTCTTCCACCTGATCTTTCATCAAACCTATAAGTGGAGTAATGACAAGGCAAACTCCATCTAGGATTAGCGTCGGTATTTGAAAACACAGTGATTTACCCCCACCCGTTGGAAGCAGTCCTACGGTGTCCACACCCGACAGAACCGAGTCTATAATTTCGGTTTGAGATTCCCTGAAAGCGTTATAGCCCCAGTAATGCTTGAGTATTTCTTCGGGAGATTTCAAATGATTTAATCGAACTTTTTCAAGGGTTTTAACCACAAAGAAAGTAGTTTTGTTAAACTACTACGTCTGTTTTTCCGTTATTGAAAATAATAATATTTACCGACACACAAATGAAAAGAACGTTACTCCTCCTTTCTGCTTCACTTTTATACTTCACGGCTTTCGGTCAGCGGGTCCAATTTAACGAAAAAATGGAATCTCGTAAAGGCGAAGAAATCATTTGCCCCGCAATTTACGAAGATGCAAATACCTTTCGTGACATTCCTGAAGATATAAAAAAACGAATGGAAGCTCGTATTGTAAACGGCGACAAGTCAATTGACGGAATATCCAACGCAAACATCATCGTAGATTATCAAGGATTTACACCAACTGCTCAGGCAAGTTTTCAGCGTGCCATTAATATTTGGTCAAATATTCTTAAATCAGACGTCACCGTTCGGGTTATTGCTTTTTATCAACCACTCGGCCCGTCTGTATTAGGTTCAGCAACTGCGGGTGATTTCAACCGAAATTTCCCTGGTGCCCCGAAAGCTAATACGTGGTACCCAATTGCCTTAGCTGAGAAAATAGCTGGAAGAGAATTAAATTCAGTAAATGATTACGACATCGTTTGTCGGTTTAGTAATGAAGTCCAGTGGTACTTTGGTCGTATAGCACCAGCCGTTGGTCAATTCGATTTTGAATCTGTTGTACTGCACGAACTTTGCCACGGATTAGGCTTTATTGGCTCAATGAGCGTAAACGAATCTAATAATACGGCGAGTTACGGATTTGGTTCAACTTCGCCGTTTATATTTGATAGTTTTACTGAGACCAGGGCGGGACTTCAACTCACCGACACTACTAATTTTAAGAATAACACACGAGAACTCAGAAGTGAATTATTGAGTAATGATTTATTCTTTAATTCTCCGATTGCAAAACTTACTAACAACGGCACACGCCCAAGACTTTACGCCCCCAATCAATGGAGTGCAGGTTCGAGTTTTTCTCATTTAGATGACGCAACATATCCCGCCGGAGACGAGAACTCCTTGATGACTTCCGGAGCAAGTTTGCGAGAAAAGAATTTAGACCCCGGACCAATCACCCGAAACATGTTTATCGATATGGGATGGCAACGCACCTCTATTGTTCATGATCAATTGAAAGACCGATTGAATACAGATGATATAATAGTAACGGCTAAAATACTTTCCGATACAACGTTCAGTTCTTCAACTCCCGTTTTGGTTTATTCCTTAAATACCGCTTTTGTAGATTCGGTTGTTGTTCCATTAGAGAAAGTAAGTGGGAATACGTATCAGGCTACAATCCGAACTGGGGGAGTGGCGACAGACATACTTTACTACATGAAAGTTGGTGATGATGTGGGTCGCGTTTCGACGAGTCCTCCAAGTGCACCCGCGTTTATATGGTCGTTCAAAACTGGGCAAACTGATAAACTTGGTCCGACGATAGATTACGCCAGTCCATCAGTAATACCCGCCGGTAATGGCTTCGCTATTGTAGCTGCGGTAGAAGATGACTTTCAGGAAGGCGTTGAAAAGGTTGTGGTGAATTATTCGAAAAATGGAATTGTACAGGCACCGTTTGAGCTGACTTTGTATAACGATCAAACTAATAATCCGCAGTATTCGCAGGGGTTTCGTGATTCGTTTTCCTATATTAAGGAAAGTGCCTTCGGAGATTTAACTAACAACGATCGCATTACTTATCAATTAGTAGCGACGGATAAAGCAGGGAACATAACTACCCTTCCTACCCGAAACGAAGGAACTGAAACTGACAGCCCGAATGTACCAACAACGTACGAATTAGTGGCGACCTCGTTGAATGGCTCCGTCTCAGAATATTTCAATGACTTCAATACTTCTACCACTGATTTTGCTCTCGTGGGGTTTGATGTCAATACTCCCGCCGGATTTAACGACGGAAACTTAAATACTCAGGAAGGATACAGCAATGGTAAAGGTCTTTCAGATCCTGACCCCGCAGCTAATGGAAGGACGTTAGTTGCGTTTGAGAACAATCAAATTGCGTTACTACGCTCACCAATAATCTTAGATAGTGATCAGACAAACGCAACCATTTCATTTAATGAAGTAGTTTTGGTTGAGCCAGGTGAAGACGGAACTACATTTACAGATCAGGAGTTTTGGGATTTTGTAGTTGTAGAAGGCTCTATCGACGGTGGACAAAGCTGGACTCCCTTTGCTGATGGTTACGATAGCCGTGACGACAGAGGGTGGTTAAATCGTTTTACTAGTACTTTATCACCAGGAACTGCTCCCGTTTCAAACGGTAAAGGCGAACAAGCTCTTTACAAGCAACGTGTTATCAGAATATTTGACGGAGGCTTTAAAGATACTGCTCCCGGCACTGAAGTTATCATAAGATTTAGACTATTCTCTGATCAGTGGGTACGCGGTTGGGGCTGGGCAATTGACGATTTGAGGTTGCAAATCCCTGCACCTAAACCGCTTGCAGCAGAGAACATAGTTATTAAAGAGCTTACGCTTTCACCTAATCCTGCTACTGATTATATTAACCTTGCGTACACTTTTCAGCGTCCGCAAGAAGTTCACGTGGAAGTATTTAGTATCAACGGCGGAAAGCTTTTAAACGAACGCATCGAAACTATCGGTAATAACTTCAACTATTCAATTGATGTAAGAAATTACAACGCCGGAGCTTACGTAGTTAAAGTTACTGGAGTCGAAGGATTCAAGGCGAAGAAATTTGTAGTTGCGAAATAATCGAAGCACTATTGACCGATAAAAGAAAAAGCCCCGAATCTCTTCGGGGCTTTTTCTTTTACACCTGTTTCAGTTTCCATTTACCACGCCTAAAAATGATAATTGCCAGCACGGAGAGAATAGACTCCGCAATTATTATTGATAAGAATACACCTTGTTCTGCGTAGCCAAAAGTAGTAGAAAGAGCATATGCCAACGGAATTTCGATTATCCAAAAACAAACAAAGTTGAGTACCGTGGGCGTCAAAGTATCCCCCGCTCCATTTAGTGCCTGCGGTATAATCATTCCAGTTCCGAAAAAGATATACCCGCTGCTCAAAATCACCAAACACAAAACGCCTGTCTCAACAACCTTTGGTGTGGTGTCAAATATGCTGATAATATTCTCGGCGTTGAAGATTAAAGCAACCGCTACCAACACGAGAAATATTGTGTTAAACAAGGTTATCCGCCAAACGGAAGCTTCGGCTCGATCGGGTTTATTAGCTCCGAGGTTTTGCCCCACTAAAGTCGCACTTGCATTTGCTAAACCCCACGATGGCAGTATTGTAAATATAATTACCCGAATTGCAATAGTATATCCAGCAATTACCTCACTTCCGTACACTGATAATATACGTGTCAGGAATATCCAGCTGCAAGATTGAATAACAAACTGCCCGGTTACGCCAGTTGCCAGCTTAATAATTTTGGAAATAATTTCGACCTCGATTGTAAAATCTTTTAATCGCAGATTCAATTTTTTATCCACGTAAAGCAATGCGTAGAATAAATAGGCAACTCCCCAAGACCTGCCAATCAATGTTGCCAAAGCTGCTCCCTCTACTCCCATTTGAAAGTAGATTACAAAAAGTGCATCTAACGCAATATTTAAAAGGTTGGCAAAAATCACCGCTCGCATCGCGATGACAGCATTTCCTGCTCCCCGCATCGCTCCACTTAGAGCAAAAATCATTAGAATTACCGGAGCACTCGCAAAAGAGATTCGGGTGTAGTTTCCGCCCTGTTGAACCAGAGCTTCCTCTCCTCCCATTAATCGTAAGACATCATCGGCGAATAAAAACCCCATTACACCAAGCAGCAAACCGAAAGTTATGGCAATTGAAATTACCTGATAAACAGAAAGTGAAGCGTTTTTAAAGTCTTTTTCTCCAATTCGCCGAGCAATAATCGCCGATGCTCCAGCACTCAAACCCCAAGCAAGAGAATAAATGAGCGTTAATACAGCTTCTGTTAATCCAACAGTTGCAACACCAATTGTACCTACATATCTGGCTACAAAGAAAGCATCCACAAGAGCAAAAAGTGCTTCGAAGAACATTTCAAGCACCATAGGAATAGCTAATAAAACTACTGCTCTATTAATTCCGATCGAAGTAAAGTCACGAGATTCGTCAGAAGTAAAAGCCTCCTTTAAGAGGGAGATAAATTTTGTCATGAAAGATGTTCAATAATGAAGGGACTATACGGCAAAACCGTACAGAATATAAAAGCGGCGAGAGCCACATCATTGAATAACTGCAATCATGCATTTAAAATTCGGAATGCAAACCAGAAATAAAATGCTTCAAGAAGCAAGTATTCTCTTAAAATATGAATTTTTGCTGATTCGTGGGAGATACTAATTATATTTAGGTTTTGAAATCAAATAAACGGAGCATGCAGGAAGAAATAAGTGATAAAGTTGTCAATTTAAAAATGTGGGAAGCACTTACCCCCGTAGTGGTCCTGATTGCTCTATTGGCATTAAATGTTGGTATTTTTGGTGATAGTGCCACGTCAGGTCCAAACCAATTTGTGCTAATAATTGGTGGAGCAGTGGCTGCAATCGTCGGGTTCTCAAAAAAGGTTTCTTACGAGAAAATGATGAAAAATGTAGCTGAAAATATCGAATCAACTACTGGAGCGTTGCTAATTTTACTCTTCGTAGGAGCTTTATCTGGTACTTGGCTGATTAGCGGTATCATTCCCGCCATGATCTATTACGGGTTAAATTTGCTTAGTCCATCCATTTTTCTTCCAGCTTGCGTCATTATATGTTCTATCATTTCAGTAGCTACCGGAAGTTCCTGGACAACCTCCGCTACCGTTGGTATCGCGTTGATTGGAATCGGAAATTCTCTTGGCTTCAACTCTGGCATAGTAGCGGGTGCGGTTATCTCCGGAGCCTATTTTGGCGACAAATTATCGCCGATGTCAGATACCACAAATTTAGCTCCAGTAATGGCAGGTACAGATTTATTCACGCACATCATGTACATGCTTTACACCACTATCCCAAGTATTATAATCACTTTGATAGCGTTCACAGTAATCGGCATTTTTCAATCATCAGACGGAGTAATTGATAACCGCGAGACGTTAGCAGCAATAAGTCAGAGTTTCAATATCACGCCTTGGTTATTCTTAGTTCCAGTCACCGTTATTTTATTGATAGTCAAGAAGACTGAGCCATTAATTGCCCTTCTACTTGGAACACTTTTGGGAGGATTATTTGCCCTAATTTTTCAACCACAGGCAATCATGAACTTAACGGGAGCGAGTTCGCTCACATTTAGATCAGGTTACGAAGGTATCGTAAACGCGATGACAAACCCCACGGCGATTGAAACGTCCAACCAAACGTTGAGCGATTTATTCAATGCCAAAGGGATGAGCGGAATGCTAAGTACAATCTGGCTGATTATTTGTGCCATGGTTTTTGGTGGTGTTATGGAAGCAATCGGAGCTTTACGAACAATCTCAGCCGCCCTTTTACGCCTAGCAAAAAGTACGTTCGGCTTATTCGCTAGTACAGTTGGAAGCTGTTTAGCTTTAAATATAACCGCTTCTGACCAATACCTGGCAATCGTGGTACCCGGCAAAATGTTTGCGAAAGCATACGAAGAACGTGGCCTTGCTCCCGAAAATTTAAGCAGAACGCTCGAAGACTCAGGAACCGTTACATCCGTCTTAATTCCGTGGAATACCTGCGGTGCGTATCAGGCAAATGTACTTGGCGTAGATACATTGGATTACCTTCCGTACGCATTTTTCAATATATTGAGCCCGTTTATGACGTTACTTTTCGCGGCATTCAATATCAAAATCAGACAACTTTCTAATTCAACAAAAGCTATAGTATGATTTCAAATTCTGAAATTTCAGACTTATTCTCTCTACACGCCAACCTTTTAGAACTAAATAATCAAGACGAGCGGCGATATAAAACTTTCGCAAACGCTTCTTACAATATTGACCGACTCGAAGGTAATTTATATGAAATGAGCACGCAGCAAATGCTCGATTCTCCAGGAATTGGCAAAATGCTAGCCGCCGCTGTTGCAGAAATTGTTGAAACCGGCACTTTTGAGGAATTCGAGGAAACGAGAACAGCAACACCCGTTGGAGTAATCGAAATGTTTCGAGTGAAAGGAATCGGTGTAAAAAAAATCAAACAACTTTGGCAGGAACTCGGCATTGACAGCATCGAGAAATTAAAGGAAGCTTGCCAAACCAATCAAATTGCTACGTTAAAAGGATTCGGCGAAAAAACACAGGTCAAAATTCTTGAGTCAATAGCTTTTATTGAAGAGCAACGGGGAAAACTCCGATTAAATAAAGGCATCGCTTTCGCCGATGAGTTACTCGATATTCTAAAAACTGAATTCCCAGTCGTCGAAATTGTCGGTCAAGTCAGACAAAACTCCGAGATAATCGACAAAATATCATTTATTGCTAAGCGGAGCGAAACAGATTTCAGCGAACCCGCAAATCCGTTACTGCAAAAAGACTGGCAAAACTCATCCATGTACCGTTGGTTCGGTTATTTTGACACCATAGAAACACCAGTTGAAATTCACTTTGTGAACGAAGAAAGTTTTGTCCGCCAAAAGTTAATCCTCTCTTCAAACGAACGGCACTTGGCTTACGGCGAGCCTCAGCCCTTCATTCACTTTTTGACAAAAAATAAATTAGAGAGCGAACACGATGCTTACGAAAAGTTTGGTTCTTCGTTCATTGTTCCCGAAATGCGGGAGGGACGAAACGAGTTCGACTGGATAAAAAGTAATTCCAACGAGGATTTAGTAACGTATGAATCACTGAAAGGAATCTTGCACAATCACAGTACCTATTCGGACGGGAAAAACACCCTTCGGGAGATGGCGGAATATTGCAAATCGCTTGGTTTTGAGTACTTGGGAATGGCAGACCATTCACAAACTGCCACATACGCACAAGGTTTACCTCCGGCAAAAGTACTGCAACAGCAAGAAGAAATCACCGCATTGAACAACGAACTCGGTCCGTTCAAAATATTCAAAGGGATAGAATCAGATATCTTAATGGATGGCTCGCTCGATTATTCAGATGATATTCTTTCCACGTTTGACTATGTAGTGGCGTCGGTTCATCAAACCCTCAGCATGGACATTGTGAAAGCCACCGAACGATTATTGAAGGCAATTGCGAATCCATTCACAACCATTCTCGGGCATCCAACTGGCAGGTTACTTTTAGCTCGTGAAGGCTATCCGTTAGATTTCAAAACGATTATTGATGCTTGTGCAGAACACAACGTTGTAATCGAAATAAACGCCAGCCCCTACCGATTAGATATTGACTGGCGTTGGATTCCATATTGCGTAGAAAAAGGCGTGCTGTTAAGTATCAATCCAGATGCTCACAATACCGCCGGATACCATGACATGGAGTACGGTGTAAAAGTGGCTCGCAAGGGCGGTTTGACTTCAAAACACACGTTGAATGCACTTAATCTTGAAGAAATAGAAAAGGTATTTTCCAAAAAAAGATTACGGGCTTAAACGGGAAATATTCCAGTCCAAACCTTCTAATTTGTAAACTAACCGATCGTGTAAACGGCTTGGTCGCCCTTGCCAAAACTCAATTTTTGTGGGCTTCACTACGTATCCACCCCAATTTTTGGGTTTTGGAATGACTTCGTCGTTCTCAAATTTCTTGGTATAATGGGCTAAGTCGTCAACCAGTACCTGCTCGCTGTCGATCACCTTACTTTGTTCAGATGACCAAGCACCCAATTGACTCGACCGTGGCCGAGAATGAAAGTAGGCTTCCGAAACTTCTTCGGGTATTTTCGAGACACTGCCTTCAACCCTTACCTGACGCTGTAACCTATCCCAGTAAAACAGAATACTAACCTTATCATTAGCGTCCATTTGCATACCTTTATGGCTATCGTAATTGGAGTAGAAAACAAACCCATGCTCATCAAAACCTTTTAAAAGCACCGTTCGGCTTTTGGGTTGATTGTTATCAACCGTTGACAAAATCATAGCGTTTGGTTCGTAAATGTCGCCGTTCATCGCTTCCTCAAACCAAGTTTCGAATTGATCAAAGGGACTCTTAGAAACATTTTCTTTTACCAAATGGTTAAGATTGTAATTTTGTCTTAAATCAGAAATTTTGTTTAATTTATTGCTCATATTTCAACCTTTAAGGGTTAATTAACGTATATTGTTTAGTTTTGCATTTTGCCACAAAAACAAAATATATTTAGTTCAGTTTCAACAACATTAACACATGTTAGTGCCGACATGTTCGGGTAAAATTGTATTTCTATGAAAGAAGAAAATTTAGAAAATGAAAATGCGGAATCAACAAATGAAGTTGGTTCAACTACAAACGAAGTAAGAACTTCTGAAACAGACACTAAAAACTTATCTGTGGAAAGTGAAATCTCGGAAACCGATTCTGTACAAAATGATGATTCGACCATCGAAGTAGAAAAATCAGAATCATTAATCGAAGAAGGTTCGGCAGAAACCGAAACTACAGAACTAATTGAAGACACAACCCCGGTTGTTCATGAACTCGTTGAGGAAACATCCGTTGGGGCAACATCCGTTGGGGCAACATCCGTTGGGGCAACCGAAGAAAGCCCTGCGGAAATCGAAATGACGGAGCCAACTGAAGAAACAACCACCGTTATTGACGAGCCCGCTGCGGAAACTAGTGTAGCAGTTAAAAACACTGAAACTCAAGCACCCGTAGAAGGCAATACCAACGATGATGAAGACGAAGAAACAGAAAGTGACGACGATGAGGACGATACGAATCCTGAACGAGTTACCGAAGCTACATTCATCAAAGAAGAGGAAGACATAACAGAATTTACAAAGAAAGATTTAGTCGATTTATCGGGTAAGTTAGTAGATGCTATCAGCAAGAGTAATATCATTCCTTCTGACGTAAAAAACATTGACAACGTTGCGAAACAAATACAGATTGTTTTCGACGAAATTATCGCAAAAGAAAAAACGCAAGCGTTAGCCGACTACGAAACAGAAAACGGAAATAACGAAGGTTTTGACTTCAAAAATGATAACCTGACTTTACGTTTCGAATCCGCGATGGTTCAAATCAGAGATTCTAAAAACGCTTTTTATAAAAAACACCGACAGTTAAAAGACGATTACTTTGAAGTAAAAACGGCTTTATTGGAAAAGCTTCGGATAGTTGTAGAAGAAGAAGAGAAAGGCGGTTCAAAAGAAAACTGGAACTCGTTCAAAAAAATACAGGAAGAATGGCGTGACGCGGGGAACGTTAATTCGCCGCACAACGGTTCACTTTGGTCTGCGTATAACGCACTGGTTGACCGGTATTACAATATCAGAAATATCCAGAATGAATTAAAAGACCTCGATCGGAAAAAGAACCTTGAGTCTAAGGTAGAATTATCTACTAAAATAACCGAAATCGCTGAGGTTGTAAAAGTAGAAGGCTATTCACATGGCTTACTCAAGCAAGCCAACGAGCTTTTCGAAGAATACAAAGCACTCGGTCCCGCTCCCCGCGAAGAGCAAGAAGCACTTTGGGAAAAAGTAAAAGCGTCTTTTGATATTATTTACGACAAGAAGCGTGAGCAAGGCGAAGTAAATAAACAATTACAGCATGAAGTCTTATCTGCTAAAGTACGTTTGGTAGAGACTCTAAAGACGTTTCTTGAGTTTAGTTCAGGCTCTATAAACGAATGGAACGCCAAGACAAAGGAAGTTTTAGCGGTGCAGGAGCAGTGGAACGAAATCAAAGGCGGAATGCCTCGTAATGAAGGTAAAACGGTTACGAAAGAATTTTGGTCGTCAATCAAGCAATTCTTCAAAAACAAGTCTGCTTTCTTCGATAAATTAGAAGAAGAACGTAAGGCTAACTTAGCACTAAAAGAGCAATTGTGCGAAGAGGTTGAAGCAATTTTGGAAGCAGGTGCCACGGAGCCGAGCGAAACCAACCGCGTTATTGAATTACAAAAAACATGGCGTACGATTGGTCACGTTCCTCACAAACAGAAAGATTCTATCTACAAGCGTTTTAAGAAAGCCGCTGATGGATTTTTTAACTCAAAACGCTCTGGTAATGCTGAGTTAGAAGAAGAGTACGAGGAGAACCTAAAAGCGAAGCAAGTGATCTGCGAAGAAGTAGAAAAACTGACTGAAGCGGGGGAAATTGACCTGACGAAGCTAACCGACTTTAAAAATCGGTTTAACAAAATCGGTTTTGTGCCACGTAAAAATATAAAAACCATTCAAGCTCGCTTTATTAAGACTATTAATGATTACGTCAGAGCCAGCTCTAATATCTCTTCAAAAGAAGAAGAAAAGCTACTCTTGAGAAATCAAGTTGAGGTAGAATTAAAGAGTGGCGGAGGGAGTTCAAAGTCGTTAGGAAAGCAAGAAAGCGACTTGAGCAGAAAAGCCAAATCTTTGGAAGATGACATCTCCCTATGGAGAAATAATATCGAATTCTTCGGTCCGTCAAAAGGAGCCGAAAAAATGAAAGCCGAATTTGAGAAGAAAATTGTTAAAGCCGAGCAAGAACTTGCATCTTTGAATGAAAAGTTGAAATTATTTTCAGCGGCATTAGACAGCTAATTATTTGATTTCCAACGGATTATTTTTCCGTTGGAAATCTTTATAAAAAATACTTTTTAAAATGCTTGTCTAATACAAATCAAGGTCATACTTTTGTGTCACGTTATCAAAACGACGCTTCCTTAGCTCAGCTGGTAGAGCAACTGACTTGTAATCAGTAGGTCGTAGGTTCGATCCCTATAGGAAGCTTAAAGTTAAACCGAACAATTATATTGTTCGGTTTTTTTTATGGTTAAACCAAGAGCTATTTTTTCGGTTTAAACATTTTACCCCGTGTTTAAATCAAAAGAACGAGATGAATTTCTTCACCCCGCCCATGGATTTTGAACAAACAACCAAATAATATTTAGCTCAAAGGTTTTGTTTCGGATTCAGCGGTAGCCTCATCTTCGTTTGCTTCATTTAAATTCAATAAATCACGCCAATTATTAGTCATAACGAGAACTGCGAATAACCCAACTGAAAGTAACAGCCCAAGGAAAATACAAAGTCCAGTCGAATCGGAAGATTCGCTCTCATAGGAACTAACAGAAGGAGACCTTGAACTACGTTCAACCGCAAACGGATTAACAACCGTATTTTTTGTAAAGTGCGTAAACATAACCAATCGAGTTTAATGCTGTCTAAAATTACTACGAAGATATCTTCAATCCTGTTGATGGAAATTGACTTTTCGTCGCCGCTGACGCTAACGTAGTCAATAACCTCCCCTTTATGCTTCTTGTAGGCTTTACGCAACAGGTCGCTTTCGTAGAAACTGACTTTCTCTTCCAACCTTTTTAACTCAACTTGGAGTTTGCCATCATCATACGTTTGGTTGTTACGATTAGCGGTAATGAGTTCAACGTACTCTGACAACGACATACTGTACGAATTAGCCTCTTTAGCTAATTCAATACTGAAGTGTCCGACCCGCCCTAAGACAACTTACAAGTTCCCATATCCTCTGAAAAATCTAAAGATAGAACGCATAAATCAACTGGGCTTCGGACATCACGTATATACCCATGAGCAGGGGGTACATGTTTCTGTACGCCGTCATCGACTTACACAGCAGGTTCATTCTCAACTGGGGAATGTCCAATGGTATGACCGCAGAATGGTGTGCAAATTTAACTCGAGAGGCACTATATAAATGGGGGAAATCCGAAATGTTCAATTGCAGTGGCGAACCGTACCAATCAAGGCAGCCAGTTCACGTCAGAAACCTTCGTAGGATTGCTCAAAGAATTCGACGTAAATAAGTGTGAACGGCAAAGGAAGAGCCACTAATAATACTTTTATAGAAAGGTTTTGGCGTACCGTTAAATATGAACAAATTTACCTAAACCCAGCAAACGGAGGCTTCGAACTCTACGAAGAATTGGAAGGATCCCGAGTACTTCTTCAATAGTTGGCAAATGGTACTTATTCCGTATTCTTTCAAGCTCTACTTTAGCAGATTCAGCTTTACTTTCTTCTGCATGAAGTCCTAATTGGCTTATCAACGCTTTAAAATTTGATTGGTCTGAAAGAAAACTCAACGATTTATTCCCGATATTAACCCACGATATTTTTTTGGTAAGTTTGGACTGAAGTTCTGAAATTTCACTATTCCAAAATTCGTCCTTGCTATCGTTTAGCCTGATTTTTGTTGTTGATTCTTCGTATTTCAGCAACGAGACTTTTTGAAAATGGTTGTTTACCATTTTGAATGTTACCGAAACAAACTCAAATAACATTGTTAGCCTCAAAACTTCATCCAGCTTCCCCAATAAAGCCAAGCGTTCCGTTGTAGGATTAAAGGATAATGCGACAAATTTTTCGTACCGCTGATTATTCTTTCCCTTGAAAGTATTCATTCCCTCCTCAATCAACATTGATTGCCTCAACCCTTCTTTTTCGGCTTCATTAAATGTTTCATCTAAAATTGTTAAATCGATGAACTTCCATGCTTGATGATTCTCGATATTGGCAAGGTAAATTAAAGTTTCGATTCCAATGCCGCCCGAAAACTCCCTAATTAATTTACTCAATTCTTTAATTTCTTCCTCCTTAAAATTCGTTGCTCCGTTTGTGGTATCTTGGTTTTTCATTGTTTTATCTTGCGAAATTTCTTGATTAATTAGTTTTCGGTGAAACATTCCACCTATTTTCCTTAAAATACGACTTTATTGCTTGATTTTTGCCAAAATTTATCCATTTACAATAATATTCGCACCTAAAAAGAAAGTCACCAAAGAAAAATCAATCGAAGAAAACCTCTGGGATTCCACCAATAAACTGCGGGGAACGGTTGAATCTTCCGAATATAAACACGTACTATTAAGTCTCATTTAAAGTATCAAACTTATTCCCTCAGTATTTTAGAATATAACTATCCTACAGTGAGTACTTTTGATTGAAACCTCAATCGACACCTCGAATAATACATTTTTATCTCTTATGATTCAAAAGAAAATACGTACAAGTTCAACATCGGTTAGATTCTTTTGGAGCGAGAGTATTCAAGTCCTATCTCAAATTCATTCATTTGAAAACATAGAAAATGAATTGAGTTTAGTTGACTATAATAGCGTTTTGGCTAATGCTGAAAGTACAAAAAAGAGAATCATTAACGAACTGAAATTCAGACTCCCCAAAATCGAGAATGTATTGAAGCTCATTGAGTTTAATCAATTAGGAATTGCAGATCAGAAAGCGGTTCTTTTTTACTCGATGTGTAAGTCTCAGCCGCTAATCGTTGATTGTAGCTTAATGGTTCTAAGAGAAAAGGTTAAAAATTTAGACTTAGAACTAAGTACGTACGAAATTGAACAGTTTATTTATCGCATGGCGGCAGTAAGTACAGAATTAGACCACCTCTCTGCGGATTACACGCAAGAAATGGCGTCCAGAATAAGAAAGTTATACGTAGATGTTGAAATTCTAAAGGACAATAGTTTACAGACGTTGGAAGTATCAGAATCCTTGCTGAAACTTATAATTAAAGAAGGCGACGCATGGTTTTTAGATGTGTTGCTAATGAAGGATTTTGAAAAAGAAAAACTACTAACAAATGATTAACATAGATAAGCTTTTCAGTCTTATGGCTGATAAAGGATTTCAGGAGCCCCGCACGGGGAATTTGTTTTTTCCGGCATACATTTATACGTATTCATCAAAGGATGAATATCACTTAAGAGAAAAAATTAAGCTAATTTCTGAGAAGCTCGCAAGACCCAACCATTACCTTGATTGCCTCATAATTAACATTTACCATGAGATTATACTTTATTTGAAAGGTGAGTGTTTCGCCGGAAAAACACTCTTTGAACTTATTGTTGAAAAGGAAAAAGAAGACCCCCAAGATGCTTACTTGTGGGTGCAGGACGAGATAAATGCCGGGGATTTCTATGATCATTTTGAAGGTCGGCTAAAGCTTCATTTCGAAAGTTCAAATGAAAAGAGAGTGTACTTACTTCTACATGGCTTTGGCTCAAGCTTTCCCTATTTGAGAGCCTCCGACTTACTAAAGCGGATTGAGCGAACGGTGAAAGACTTCAAGATTATTATTTTTTATCCCGGTGAATATAAGAACGCCAATTATAGTTTATTCGAAATGCTCAATGACGACAACATGTACCGAGCAAATCACTTAAATAGGTTATTAGGTGAATATCCAGACGCAAATTGAACTTACCAGCTATGAAAATATTCGAATTATTTGATAAGAAAATTGACCGGAGAATTAACCCCGCTGTGGTGGTTTCCGAAATGGAAGAATATTTCATCAATCAAGAAATTGATGAATATGTATTCACCGATGGTGTTACTAAAAATGTCTACGATTTTTTAGATGCTATTGCTAACAAGAAAGAAGGCAAAACGGGTGTATGGATTTCTGGCTACTACGGTTCTGGAAAGTCGCACTTTATTAAATACCTCTTTTTCGCGTTATCTGAGAAATACAGCGAACGTGCGTTTGATAACTTCAAACTGGCAGCCGCTCAATTAGACCCACTTAATGATTACGGAATTACGCCGAGCACGGTTAGCTTATTGGAAAGTAAACTTAGAAAACTTGACGTAGCAGAAATCATATTTAATATAGATGCCGTGGCTGACAGCGGTAATCAAAAAGATAGAATTACTCGAGTGTTGTTCAACCAGCTGAATGCTTTTAGAGGTTACAACAACAGTAATATTGCTCTTGCACTTTATTTAGAACAGCCCTTAGATAAAAAAGGGCATTTTGAAGCGTTTAAAGCCAAGGTAAAAGCTGAGCTTAAAGAAAACTGGGACGGGAATCAACTCCGCTTTGCCAGAATGTATTTGCAGAAAATAATAGCTATTGCTAAAGAATTCGATTCCGATATCGACCAAGAGACGTTAAAGTCCACCATCAATGATCGAAGCCAAGATTACTCAATTGCCTTCTTTATTGAAGAGTTAGCCTCCTTTTTAAAAGATAAAGGAGAAGATTACCGATTGGTTTTTTTAATGGATGAGGTCTCTCAGTACATCGGTTCTAACACCGCTTTGCTACTAAACTTACAAACTATCGTAGAAGAAATTGGCTCGCAAATTGGTACGAAAGTTTGGGTGGTTTGTACGGCTCAACAAGACCTTTCTGACCTCATAAATAATACGGATAGCAAAACCGAAGACTTTGGTAAAATTCTTGGACGTTTCGAAACCATAATTTCTCTTGAAAGTCAGGATGCTGCTTTTATCACAAAAAAACGAGTCTTAGATAAAAAAGCAGAGGGAATATCTGCCTTAGCTGACTTTTATAGAGATCATAAGGGCGAAATTGAAAATCAATTTGTATTTGACCATGACTTGTATGAAAACTATAAAAATAGAGACGATTTTACGTTAACCTACCCCTTTATCCCGTACCAGTTCCGGTTGATAAGCGATGTTTTTGAGTCATTTAGTAACTCAGGGTACGTGGGTGAAGGAGTTAAGAATACAGAAAGAGCTATCTTAGGAATTACCCACTTCACGGCCAATCTGTGCAAAGATCAGCCCGTTGGCTATTTTGTTCCTTTTGATTTGTTCTTTAATGAGCAGCTTCAGAAAAACCTCACGCACCAAGCACGCGGAATACTTGATCGAGCGTACAGCATCGAAGATGTAAAAAAAGATCATTTTGCCCAGCGTGTGGTTAATGCCCTCTTCATGATCTCAAATCTTGGCGAAAGTCAAAGCGTGAACTTCCCGGCCAATATCGAGAACCTCGGCTTGTTACTCATGGACTCCGCAAGTGCCACCAAGTTGCAAATTCAGAGCGAAGTGCAGCGGGTGCTACATACGTTGGTCTCGAAAAATATTATTCAAGAAGCCGAAGGTAAATACCGCTTTTTGAAAGAAGATGAAATCGAGGTTGCTCAACTCATAAAATCTACCGCGATTAATAGCGATGATCGGTTAAGCTACGTGTACGATGATATAATTAGTAAGGTCTTGAAGCCTTCTAACAGCATCAGCTTCGGGAATCGAAACTTCAAAATGGCTATTAATATCGATGAGAAGGAACAATTTACTAAAGGGGACTTTGGCCTCCGGTTTTCAGTTTTTGACGTGGAAGACCTCGAAACGATTGCCCACAATATTCCGTCCAACAATATCTTAATTGGCATTTCGGGTTGGCTATCAAAAGACCAAGACCTGAAAGACAAGATATTTGATTACATCAGAACGCAAAAGTACATCAGAGATAACTCGTCTAATGTTAAGGGTACGCGGGCAGAAACGCTCATTAACTTTAGAAAAACAAATAAACTTTTACTCGACGAAATTATTCTGCGGTTTGAAAATAAATTTGCAACAACCGCCATTTGTTCCAAAAATAGGGTTTTGGATGCTACTGAGTTTGCGGGTGCTACCGCTGCTTTACGGTTTGACAATATGGTGCAAAGGCATATGGAAGAGGTGTACAAAAAGCACGGCTTATCAAACAACTGGGCAACGTCAAACAGTGACCTGATCACCAAAGCAAAGGTCAAAATCCAAACTGCTACTACTGGTTTAGAACCTGCCGAAGAAGAGTTAACGATAAAGCTCAACCTTTTAGGGGCTTCTCCGACTGCAAGCGACGTGGTACGGGAACTTGAAAAACCCCCGTACGGATGGAAAGATATAAGTACCTTGGATATTCTGATGAGTCTTGCTAAGAAAAGGTTGAGACGGTTTGAGTGGCGTAGTGAAGAAATTAGCATAATTGACTACGCAGAAAAAGCCTTAAATAGCCGTGAACGTGACGCCATTACTATTCATACAGAGAAAACCCATTCCGTAGAAGAAGTCAATGAATTCAAGAGGGTCGTAAACGACGTCATTTTTGCAGAGTCGCTGATTCCTTCTCAAATTATGAATTTGAAAGAGGCAGTAGATGCTTTTAAGAAAAGTATCGAGCCAACGATGAAACGTCTCAATGAACTCAAAAATGACTACGAAATCTACCCCTTTGCCCGCCACCTGAAGTCTTTTCATACTTCATTGACCGAGTTCTACAAGTCCACCCTTTACGATAAAATTGTAAATGACCTGCTCGCTCAGCAAGAAAACCTTCGGGCTAGCCGAGACCTGTTCAAATATACCGAAGAGTTTATTGAAGCCCAGTTTGATGCCTACGGGCGAATTGCAGCATTTAGTAAGGACAACAAGCACAACTTTGAATCATTAGCCGAAGATCTGGCCGACAAAGCAAGCCAACTTGAAATCTACCTGCTTACCGATGCCGAGCCGTGGGATCAGTTTCCGCAGATGAACAAAATCTACAAAGACCTCGCAAAGGCCATTAAAAATCGGTTGCAAGACTTGAAAACAACCGTTTTAGTAAGTTACGAAGCAGTATTTGAAGAAATAAAAGACCACGCCAAGGAAATAGGAATTAGCGAAGCCAACCTCACACCAGATCCGGAGTTTATTTTAGGCGGCTTCAGAAAATCTACTAAAATTTCTCAGTTAGACGTGGCGATATTGCAAATTCAGGGTTTCAGAGCCGAAAACCTCAAAAAACTGGACGACTTTAAACGGCAACAAGAGGCAAAGAAAGTAGGTAAAACCTACGTGCCATCAGTAAAAATCTCCATTGCAAATGAAGCTAAACCAACCTTAATTGAATCTGCCGAGCAATTAGACCAATACCTCGAAAAACTACGGAGCAGCCTCCTAAAGCAATTAGAGAAAAACAGTAAAATATATATTAGCTAAGCCCATGAACACCAATAATATTAAATCTTTTGCCAAAAAAGCCCGCCTACTCCTACGCGAGGGCGTAGCACAACGGCTGAAATTTTGGGGATTTACCGCAAACGGAATGAATGAGCAAACGCTCAGTAAAACCGAGGGTGGCTATATTTTTAGAGGAAGAATTTACACCGATGTGCAAACCCCACAAAAGTGGGATGCCTTAAAAAAACGCATCAGAACCAAGGAAGATGTGCAAGATGTGGTTGAAGAAGCGGCTTACACATGGTTTAACCGCTTAATAGCCATTAAAATCTTGGAGCAAAATGGCTTTATTGACCCGCAACTGGCTTTTGATGGTGGCCAAACCATCCCTACCATTATGCAAAATGCCAAGCGGGGCAACCACGGCATTACCCAAGCCAGTGAGTTGGCCTTGCTGATGGAGTATATTCAGGATGATAAAGACGAAAAAGCGTTTGGTTTACTCTTGACAGATTTCTGCCACCGCAACCGCGTACTGCGTGATGTATTTGGCCGGATAGACGATTACACCGAGATGCTGATTCCGCAAGATTTGTTGAATACAAACGGGGTAATGGCTCTCTTAAACAGCGATGCTATTCCTACGGCAGATTACAAAGAAGTAGAATTAATTGGTTGGTTGTACCAGTTTTACATCTCGGATAAGAAAGATGAAGTATTTGCCGGTTTTAAGAAAAATAAAAAAGCCAGAGCCCAAGATATTCCTGCCGCTACGCAAATCTTCACCCCGAAGTGGATTGTAAAGTATATGGTAGAAAATACCATCGGGAAATCATACCTCGATTACAACGAGGATTCAGACCTTAAAGCTGGGATGAAGTATTTGGTAGAAAGTTCTGAAGAAACTGCTTCCCCATCTTTGATAGATGATATTACCGAACTGACCTTAATAGATCCCGCCTGCGGCTCGGGACACATATTGGTGACGGGTTTTGAGTTGTTGTTTGACATGTACCGAGAAGAAGGCTATATGGCTTCTCAGGCGGTAGAACAAATCTTAGCACACAATATCTATGGTTTAGATATTGACGACCGTGCCATGCAATTGGCACGTTTTGCTGTATTACTAAAAGCTGCAAGTTATGACCGTGGCGTACTGGATAGTGGTACGATACCACATATATACAGCTACCCAGAGTTACACGATTTCACCACAGAAGACATACAATGGTTCTTGGGGGATGACCAAAATGCCTTGGCGGACTTATATGATGATCTCAAACTACTCAGCAACGGAAAAAACTTAGGTTCTACTATCAAGTTGGGTGTAACAGCAGAACAAGTCGTTTACATTAAGTCTCGCTACAACCACTGGAAACAACAAGAGACTCAAGCAGGGATAGGTTTATTTGAGCAGGCGATATGGAACAACCTCAAACACTATTTAGATGTATTATTTGTCTTAGCCAAAAAATACGTAGCGGTGGTAGCGAACCCACCATATATGGGGCAAAAGAGCATGAACGCTGATCTAAAAGATTATGTCAATGCAAATTACCCAATGACCAAAGGAGACTTAATGACCATTTTTATGGAAGTCATACCTGCTTTAACATTGGATAAAGCCCGCTTTGCATTGATTAACCTGCCATCATGGTTGTTCTTATCTTCTTTTGAAAAATTAAGAAACCAATACATAGAAGATTACAAGTTTGATAGCTTGTTGCATATGGGACGTGGTATTTTTGGAATTGACTTTGGTTCTGTTGCCTTTACAATGAAAAAAGATATCTCAGAGAATGCCATTGGTACTTACTTTAAACTCCATGAGCGAAACTTCCAACATATTCTTTATCAAGACATAGAAAAACTCTTTTTGTACAGTAACAAAAAAGAGCAGTACAAATACGACTTTGATCAATACCGAGGTGACGAAGGAATTACCGAAATACCAGAAGCAGGAACAGAGAAAGGCTTAAAACTTTATTACCCCAACATCCCCCAAACTAACTTCTCTAAAATATCGGGTAGCCCTATTGCTTATTGGTTATCTAACAAATCTGTCAGTCTTTTTGAGGATCGCCTATTGAAGGATTATGCTAAACCTTTATTAGGTATGCGTACTGGAGATAATCAAAGGTTTATGAGGTATTGGCAAGAAGTTAGTTTTTCAAAGTTAGGTCTTAGTCAACAATCTTCCTCAAATTTTGATTTTAATGGATTCAATTGGGTACCATATAATAAAGGAGGAGGATTAAGGAAATGGTATGGTTTAAATTATTTTGTAATCAATTGGGGAAATAACGGATATGAAATAAAAGAAAATACTCTGTTAGTTTATCCTCAGCTTGATTGGGATAATCTCGGTTGGAAAATAACTAATGAATCATATTATTTCAATGAAGGAATAACATGGACATCAATGTCCAGTTCATTCATTTCTGCCAGATATTATGGTGATGGATTTATTTTTGACTCTAAAGGACCTAAACTACAAAGCTCAGAAATTAGTGATCGAAATTTTCATTTAGGTTATATTAACTCAGTAGTGGCTGCTCATTTCTTGAAGGTTCTAGCCCCAACACTTGATTTTAATACAGGTCCTGTTGGTAGACTTCCTTATATAAAAACACATGATAGCGATGTTAGAGCTTTGGCAGAAAACTCAATTGCAATTTCTCGTAGCGACTGGAATTCATTTGAAACCTCTTGGGATTTTGAACAATCCCCCCTACTAAATGAAGCTCTAAATTTAGAAAAAGGATTTACAAATTGGTCTCAAGAAGTGAAAACAGACTTTTTCCAGCTGCACGCTAATGAAGAAGAACTTAACCGTATTTTTATAGACATTTATGGTTTGCAAGAAGAGTTAACGCCACAAGTTGCCCTCAAAGACATTACGATCTTGCAGGGAGAGTTAGACCGCAAAGAATTAGAAAAGTTAGAGCCGATATTTCGCACCTCGGGTAAAGAGGCTATTGAGTTGCCCATTTTAAAAGATGAAGTACTCAGTCAGTTTGTGAGTTATTGCATCGGGCTGTTTATGGGGCGTTACCGCTTAGACAAAACGGGCTTAAACATTGCCCACCCAAACCCAACGGAGGAAGAGTTAGCCGCTTATCTGTATAAAGGTCAAAGCATAGAAATAGATGAAAATGCTATCATTCCGCTCATGGGAGATGATGGTGCTTTTCCTGATGATGCCTTAACGCGTCTTAAAAAGATTATCCTAACGATATGGGGGGAGGATACCCTCACCGAGAATATCAACTTCTTACAAGCGTGTTTGGGCATGGATTTGCACAAATGGCTCACCACTAAGTTTTGGGGCTACCATACCGGCATGTACAAGAAAAAACCAATCTATTGGTTGTTTTCTTCTAATGCCAAAAAGCCCCAAAATTCGGCATTTAAGGTCTTGGTGTACATGCACCGCATGGATAAGTTTACGGTGCAAAAAATCCAGCGTAAGTACTTGCACCCCCACCAAGAGTTTATCAAACGCGAGATAACACGTTTAGCCGAAAACCAAGCCAATTTATCCAAGGAAGAGATTAAAAAATTGGAGCAATACCGCAACTGGGAAATCGAGTGCCGAGACTACAACGAAGTTCTCAAAGAACTCGCCAACCAACAAATAGAACTTGACTTAGACGATGGCGTAGCCGTGAATTACCCAAAATTTGAAGGAGCCTTAGCACAAATATAGAACAGATTTAGCAGCTGGGATGAGCATTTAATTCATTAAAAAAGCATGTTTAACAAAGATGACATATTAAGTATTGTAAGTTCTGGCGAAGGCTATAATGCCGAGTTTAAGGTACGTGTACCCAATAAACTTAAAGAGCTTTCTGAGGAAATATGTGCCTTTGCCAATGCAGCCGGAGGCGTGCTGTTGCTGGGCGTAGATGACAGCAACGTTATTCAGGGTGTTTCTATAGACAACGCTAAATTATCGGCCATTCAAAACTCCCTCAATGAAATCACCCCTCACCTAACCGTTGACATTTATAAGGTAGATATAGAAGGTGAAGCGGTATGTGTTATTGAGGTGGAATCAGGAAGTCGTAAGCCTTATGTGCTCTCTGGGGCAATATATGTACGCCAAGGCCCCAATTCACAAAAACTCACGAGTGTAGAGCAGATGCGTGATTTCTTTCAACAAGCAGAACGCATTTATTTTGATGAAGCACCGTGCCCTTCATTTAGCCTACACGAAGACTTAGATTTAAAATGGTTTGAAGAGTTTAGAGTTCGTGGCAAGTTATCCGCCGCTGTTAGTCAAGATCAAATTGTCAAGAATTTAAAGCTTGTACTACCCGAGGGTAAGGTAAAAAATGGCGGTGTACTATTTCTTGGTGCTGAGCCCCAGAAATTTATAGATACAGCGTTGATACGTTGTACTGCCTTTGCTGGTATAGATAAAATACATATCACTGATGATAAGTATTGGAAAGGGCCGCTGATGAAACAATACGAACAAGCCATGCAGTGGCTTCGCGAAAAGTTAAATGTGGCCTATGAAATTTCAGGCGGCGGCCCAAGAAAGGAAATTTGGGAAATTCCAGAAACTGCTTTCAAAGAGGCTATTATTAATGCACTGGCACACCGCGATTATTATGACAAAGGTGCCACAACCAGTATAGCGTTGTTTTCAGACAGGGTTGAAATTAGTAATCCAGGTGGTTTGAGTAATGCCATTCCCTTATCAGAATTTGGTACTAAAAGTCACAGTCGCAACCCGCTTATCTTCGGATTGTTCGAACGTATTGATATGGTAGAGCAAGTAGGTTCAGGCATTGGCCGAATTAAGGATGAAATGAATAAAGCCGGGCTATCAGTCCCTGAGTTTAAAACCGAAGGTATGTTCACGGTTGTCTTGAAAAGAAAGGAAAGTTCGGGAAAAAGTTCGGGAAAAAGTTCGGGAAACAATCCAAGTGCAAGTTGGAATGAAGTACGGCTGATATTGCAACAAAAATCGGAAAATAAGCTCGGAAAAAGTGCTCTAAAAATAGTAGAAATGATATTTAACAATTCAGAAATAACTATTCCTGAAATGGCAAAGCATTTAAATATTACCGAAAGGGGAACTGAAAAAAATATTCAAAAGCTAAAAGAGAGCAAGCTAATAGCTCGCATAGACGGTACAAAAGGTGGGTATTGGAAATTGTTAAAAGAGGACAATGACAAAGAGTGAAAAGATAAAAAATATAGTAAGTCTGGATAGTAAGAAAAGCTTAGTCTTTTATTTCGATGCCGATGGCTCTGTTTACGAAGAATTACCAGATATAGAAGAAGCTGGCATTAAGGTTATAGAAGTAAAGAACAACTTTTTTCAGCTCAAATACCAGTTGGAGTTTGAACTGCAAGGGCAAGAAGTTTTTGTGTACCATAACTACGCAAAACCCGCTGAAAACGAACTACAGAGCTATCCTCTGTTAGATTTACTCAAAGCCAATGCGGAGTTAAAGTTAGACGAGGTATCAGAGTTTTTGGCGGAATTTCAGTTACCAGCTCATGCGGCGGCCTTTGTAAAGCCCTATATTCATCTACTGAAAACTAAAACAAATCAGAAGAAACTTACTAAAATATTAGACCCGCAGCATTTATCGGCAGACAGTTTGAAGTTAGGGTTGATTTCTGTTGCTTTAGGTTTTAACACCGTGGTGAGTAAAAATGAGTGTTTGGCTAAATTATTTGAACTAAGCTCTCAGGAGAAAGACTTTACCAAAGTTGTGCATATCTTAGAAGACCAAGAATTGACAGAAGTGGTGCAAAGATGGATTAAACTCTTAGCCAACGAATCGAAAGAATTAACCACCGATTTTATCAGGGAGGTAATCTGTAAGTTAAAATACAACTACCTGACGCAATATATTGACCACGTAGTAAAAGAAGATAGTTACAGTAAATTAAAGCTTACAAACTCCGGCGACCGCAATCGAAACCAAGCCTTTTTCAATGACTGGAAAGAGAGTAAAATCTTGGGAAATACGCTGCATGACGTATTGGACGAAACTGCCGCAGCAGTAAATAGTCTAAAGGTGTTGGAGTGGTACGGCACGCAAGAAGACTACGGTTATTATGCTGATGAAATGGTAACCGAAATCATTCAGGGATTTTACGCTACCGTACAGGCAAGTCCAGCCCAAGTCATTGAAGAAAGTAGTAAGTGGTTGCGGCCAAGTTTTACGTCAGAAGTTAATCGCTTACAGGTACAATTCATCGACTTTTCTGCTCAAATGTACGCTGTATTAGCGGCAAACCGCTCTTTTGACTATTACAGGCCGGAAGAATTTATAGAGGCTTACAAGAATGAGCTTTATAAAGTTGATTATTACTACCGAAAAGCACTCGTAACCTTTGATGATATCAGTGACAAACTCTTTGAATACGAAGAACGGGCAAAAGTATTACACAAAGCGATAAATGAGAAGTACGATCGCTTCTTGATTGATTTAAACGTAAAGTGGCAAGTTGCCTTAAAAGAAATCAACTTCAATTACGAAGAAATAAAAATAGATAAACAGTACAACTTTTATCGGGATAATATCCAGTCGTTCTCCAATAAACTGGTGGTCATTATTTCTGATGCTCTTCGTTATGAACTCGGGCAAGAATTGTACGAAGATTTATTATCCGAAAGCAAAAATGATGTAAGCATAGAGCCTTGCTTGGCGTCAGTGCCTTCATATACCAATTTGGGCATGAGTAACCTATTGCCAAACACTGGTTTACAGTTGGAAAAAGGTGACGGCGAAATGGTGTTTAAAGTTGATGGTATACCGACTATCAGTGCCAATCGGGCGGCCATTTTACAAACAGCAGAACCCGAAAGTGATACCATTGATTTTTCTGAACTGAAGCGGATGGACAAAACGGCGAAACGTGCTTTCTTTAAGAAAAATAGAATCACATACGTTTACCACGATCGGGTTGATTCTATGGGAGATAAAAAGAGAACCGAACACCAGACTTTCGAGGCCGGTGTGAAAGCTCTGGATGATCTAAAGTGGATGATTCGGAACATATCCGGCGAAATGAGTATTCCAAATGTGATTATTACAGCTGATCACGGATTCATCTATAATTACAACGAGTTACCAGAATCGAATCGGGAAGATACCCCTAAGACGAAAGGCTTTGACAGAAAACATGTTCGTTTCGTGGTAGCGGATGAATTTGAAGGTAAAGTAGATGGGTATACGGTTCCTATGCGGAATACCACCAACATTGATACCGATTTACAAGTGGCTATCCCAAGGGCTACAAATCGTTACCGAAGACAAGGGTCAGGTATCCAATTTGTGCACGGTGGGGCAAGTATGCAAGAATTACTAACGCCAGTGATTAAGTATTACAAACACAAAAAGGAAATTCAAAAAACCGTTACTTTTAAGAGGATTGATAGCGTGGATCGTATTATATCAGGGAGTCTAAAGTTACAGTTATTACAAGATGAATCTGTTTCCAGTAGCCTAAAGGCCGCAGACATTGTGTTTGGTCTGTATGGAGATGATAGCAAACTACTGTCTAATGAAATAGAAGTGAATTTTAATTCCGTATCTACGAACCCACGAGATCGCTTTTATGAAGCAATTCTTTATTTGACAACGGAGGGGTCAAAGGCTACTTTTTGCTACCTAAAAGCATTTGATAAAAAAGACAAAACGAAGCTAAACCCAGTTGGGGTGAACGAAATTATTAAAATAAGCTCCCTCATGGAGAAAGATGAATTCTAATTATGAGCTTAGACGAGAAGATATTACAATACTTTGAAGGTAAAGTGGTACGTAAAGACCTTACCAAATTGGTAAAAGGTAATGCGGTAGTTCCCACGTACGTACTAGAATATCTTTTAGGTCAGCATTGTGCTACGGCAGATGAAGCCATTATCAAAGAAGGTATCATCAAGGTAAAAGACATCATCAAAAATCACTTTGTGCATCGTGATGAATCCGAAGCGGTTAAACACGAGATTGTCAGTAAAGGTAATCACCGTATTATTGATAAAGTATCGGCTCGGTTGAATGACAGAAGAGGGATCTACGAAGCCGAATTTGCCAACCTTGGCGTAAAAAAGGTACTGATCGGTAACAACGTTATTGCCGAACATAAGAAACTGTTGACTTCCGGAGTTTGGTGTATCGTTAACATGGGTTACTTGGTAAGTGATGAAACCGCTGATTCTCCTTGGATCATAGAGTCGCTAAAACCTATTCAAATTTCGAATATAGATTTGGAGGAGTTCAAAGAATTGCGAGGGCATTTCACGAAAGAAGAGTGGGTCGACTTATTGATACAATCTTTGGGACTAAATCCTGATATGTTAAACTTCAGGGGGAAGCTCATCCAATTAGCGAGAATGGTTTCCTTTTGTGAGAATAACTATAACTCCATAGAATTAGGGCCAAAAGGAACTGGTAAATCTCACGTTTATTCCGAACTATCACCCCATGGAATGTTGATTTCTGGTGGTGAAGTAACCCAAGCAAAACTCTTTGTCAATAACCGTGGCGGCGGTGAAATTGGCTTAGTTGGCTACTGGGATAATGTAGCGTTTGATGAATTTGCCGGTATAACCAAGCGGGTGGATAAGAACTTAGTAGATACCATGAAAAACTATATGGCAAACAAGTCTTTCTCGCGTGGCACCACACCCATTGGGGCTACGGCGTCTTTTAGTTTCGTGGGTAATACAATGCATTCAGTAAGCTATATGATGAAGCACACCGACTTGTTTGAAGCATTACCAAAGGCCTATTACGACTCCGCATTCTTGGATCGTATCCACAATTATATTGCGGGTTGGGAGGTGCAGAAACTACGTAACGAACTCTTTACAGACAAGAATGGATTTATAGTTGATTATCTCGCAGAAGTTTTGAAAATACTTCGGAAAGATGATTTCTCAAATCACTGTACCAAGTTCTTTGAGTTATCCGCATCTATAAATACAAGAGATAGGACTGGTGTTCTTAAAACATTCTCTGGCCTTTGCAAGATAATTTACCCGCATGGTGAATTCACAGAGGAACAAGCAAAAGAAATACTTGACTTTGCTCTGGAAGGCCGCAAACGAGTGAAAAATCAATTGATTTTGATGGATGAGACTTTTAACGCGGTGGAATTTTCATACACCGTAATTTCATCTGGTAAGAAGTACGAAATCAAAACCCTTGAAGAAAAAGAATTCCCCTCATTAGTGCGAACTACTTATCAAGAAAAAATTGGAGCAACAGCGAAAGAAAAAACAGTACCCGAAGAAGTAGATACGCCCGAAGAGGAAGAGCTATTATCTGGGAAGCACATCGTGTTTGGAGAGAATCAAAAAGGTATTTCTTACGAGAAGCTGTTTGCTTCACACCTAAAAGGAGCTACTGAGATAAAGGTAACAGATCCGTATATCCGAATGATGTATCAGACGCTAAACCTATTTGAGTTTATCCAAATGTTGATCCAAAATAAAGAAGTTGGTGATGATATAATGGTACACCTCGTAACTAAATACGATGACTTTAAAGAACAAGAGTGTACTGAACGCTTAGATAGTTTAGTGGCAAATTTAGATGGGTCTGGTATTATTTTCAGTTATGAATTCGACCAAACGGCGAGCTTCCACGCCCGCAGCATCGAAACCGATACCGGCTGGAAAATTAGCATAGATCGTGGCTTAGACATTTTCCAACCCTATGATTTCAAAAACCCCTTCAATTTAGCAAACCGGCTGCAAGAAGAGAGGCAAACTAAAAGCTTCGAGGTTACTTACTTGAAAAAATAAAGAGACACGAGGGTAATTAACCCAATTCTCATTGGGGGTTTAAAGTAAACTCTAACTCGCTATGTTCAATCAACAGTTTACTGCAATTTTGTATAGATAGGTAATTGCCTAAATATTTAATATCACTTACAATAATAAAGATGCTTCGTAAAGCTCATCATTTTCGAACTCAGCTAAGTATGCTTGAGTAATGGCTTCGCTTTGATGACCCATCATTTCGCTTATTTTACTTGTCGATACGCCAGTACGTTTCATTACAGTTGCGAATGTGTGTCGGGCAACATAAGTGGTTAGTTTTTCGTTTATCTGTGCCAGTTTTGCCATTTCTTTCAAATCTTTATTTACAGCCTTCTTAACTTTTTCTAAACGGTTAAAAATAGAGATTGCAGTTTTGTGAGAATTGCTATCTAAAAAAGGAAATAGATAATCGCTGTAACGGTTAGCAATATAGTAGGTATAGATTTCGATTGCGGCAGGCGTTAATTGAAGTACGAAGTTTTCCTTAGTTTTACTTCTCGTGTAGTTTAAAAATATCTTCTCCCCTACTACCGAGAAGTTTTCAGTGGTTAATTTAGCTATATCAAGAAAATTAATGCCAGAACAAAAATAGCTAAATAGAAAAAAGTTTTTTGAGTGGAATAAACTTGATTCTGCTTCAAAATTTAGGGCTTGTAATTTTCTCACATCACTTTTAGGAATTGCTCTCTTTTGTGTTTTGTTTTTCATGTGAGAAATAGAGAAATCATTAAAGGGGCTTGTTTCCTTTCTGGCGTAACCATCTTTCACTGCCTTATTATAGATTGCTCTAAGCGTTCGGAAGTAAATACCCATCGTATTCCCTTTAAACCCTCTTTGCTTGAAATCTTGTTCGAATCCACGAAGGAAGTAAGTTGATACATCGGAAAACTTCAAGTCTTTACCCTTGGTAAACTTTCTCAACTCACGAATCAAGTCTTTATGCGACCGTGCGTAGCTTACTCTATCAGTGTCGTACAATTCCTTTACTATCAAATCTAAGTATTGAAAGAGAGTGGTCTTCTTTGTAGTTCTAAGAATCTTGCCTTTCAACTCTTCGGTAAAAAAGTTATCTTTTTCATTTTCGAGATTCAATAACGATGTTTTGGCATCATTAATTTTCTTCTCGATTACAATAGTAAGTTCTTTAGATAGTGGATGTTTTCTTCGAGGTAAGCTTTTCTTATCATCCCATAATTCTTTCGTGCAGGAATATCCAATTGAGGTGTATTTTGTCTTGCGGTCTTTGATGATTCGTAGCATGATTGGATGCTCGCCATTTTTGAGTGTTTTGGAAGTAAAAAGAACTGCTTTTATTGATGCCATTTGTGATACTTGTTTAAACATGGCTTAAATAAGCGTAGAAATTATCTACAAATATGCACTGAATTAATTCAACACAAAACAGTTAATCAACTCATTACTAATACTTTACAAAAGTAAAATAAATACCTACTACATGAATTTCACTGACTTATAATCAATAGGTCGTAGCGGGGGCACCCGTGCGAGGGGTCGCCCGTGCGATTCGATCCTCTAAAAATGAACTGATTGGGAATAGGAGAAATGAGAGTTCTTACCCTTACCGCTCCCGTCAAAACTTAATTAATTGCATTGGGATGGAGGCATTAATCGAACTTTAGGGAAGGATATCACACAAGTTATTTTTACTTGAAACGCATTTAAAAGTGATTACACTGACAGCATTTATGACTATTATTACTTTTAAAATACTGTCAATTCACAACAAAAATCCCCGTCAAGCAATTGCCTAACGGGGATTTTCTTGCTACAAATCTTTAAAAATATCAGGCAATAAACTTCTTGTAAATAAACAGTACAAGTACTGCACCGCCAGTTGCTACTAATAAGCTACCGATATTAAATCCTGTTACGCCTCCTAAACCTAAAACTGATGAAATGAATCCACCAACGATGGCTCCAACGATTCCAAGAATGATTGTTAGTATCCAACCACCGCCGTCATCACCCGGTGATATTAATTTTCCTAATGCTCCGGCGATTCCGCCAACGATAATCCAAGTGAAAACATCAGACATTCAATAAATTTGATTAAACTTTCGCGACCTTAGAGTGTGTTTTGGAATTTAAACATTTTGCATTAAAGTAAGAACCAGCTACCTTGTTATCGACTAAAACACAAGGTAATGAAAACAAGTTTCTCTGAATTCTCTGATTCTCAGTGGGAAGGTATT
>Ga0222647_1000006_pt1 | contig 123111 bp, 98 predicted proteins | sample AntAcemetagen333_FD_179864 | JGI IMG/M metagenome (GOLD analysis project Ga0222647, IMG submission 179864) | Saline water microbial communities from Ace Lake, Antarctica - #333 | ecosystem: Environmental > Aquatic > Non-marine Saline and Alkaline > Saline | place: Antarctica: Ace Lake...
TCAATACCTTCCCACTGAGAATCAGAGAATTCAGAGAAATTTGTTTTCATTACCTTGTGTTTTAGTCGATAACAAGGTAGCTGGTTCTTACTTTAATGCAAAATGTTTAAATTCCAAAACACACTCTAAGACTAGAGAAAAAGAAATTGCTTTTGGTTCAACCGTCGTAAAAGGTAATTGAAATATAACTTTCAGACTTTGGCAACCTGAGGTATAAATAAGTAATGTTGTCAAATCATTAAAATGGGTCTCTTTTTCGTTAATCGGAAAGAACAGCCTAACTTTGCTGATTAATAAATAGCTACCGTGTTTTACCACCTGATGTATTACCTTATTTTCCTTAAATATACCCTGACTCCGCTGTCGGTTCAGGAGGAAACCGTGCGTCTGCAAGTTTCTATTGAGGAAAGTTTTGAACAGGAAAAGTACGACGAAGTGATTGACTTATACGATTCACTGAAATTGAAAACTCCGATTATTGCTCCGGCTTTGCTACTCACAGTAGCTCAAGCGGCTCAACATCGTAAAGATACAGCGACTGCTAAACCTATCTATCGTCAGTTATCGGAGTTAGGATTATTGGGAATTTCTACCGTTGCTCTAAATCAATTGGGCGTGCAGGCGTATCAGGATAAATCATATCAAAGTGCTTTGGCGTTTTTTAAGAAAGCGATAAACCTCGCTCCCAACTATAATAAAGCTCAGTACAATTACGAATTGGTTTATAAAAAACATCCACCGCGAAGCAGGAATACGCTCGCCGAAAACAAAACTATTGAGGAAGAGTTTGAACAACAAGCTAAAGTGACAGATCAGGATAACGAAAAGAAAGATTTGCTTTCGCAAACTATTCCACCACGCATGGAACGCGAACGAGCATTACAACTTTTGGATGCTATGCGGGCAAACGAACTGCAAGGAACTTCACTCAGGCGGCGAGGAGAGGGAGGAAAGAAATCTGAACGTAATTGGTAAGCGAAAACTGTAAATAATCACTAAGAAATACTAACTGTCAATACTATTGGGATGAATGTAATACGTGAAACAAACTTTGAATTTGAAAATCAAACCGCTTTTTACCGTGGAAAGGTTCGGGATGTTTACACCTTTAATGATAAATTATTGATGGTCGCTTCAGACCGAATTTCTGCTTTTGACGTCGTTTTGCCGCGGGCAATTCCGTGCAAAGGTCAAGTGCTTAATCAGATTGCTGAGAAATTTCTCAAAGCTACGTCTGATATCGTTCCTAATTGGCTGTTGGCGGTTCCTGACCCCAATGCTTCGTATGGATTAGCGTGTAAACCGTTTGCAGTTGAAATGGTAATCAGGAACTATTTGGTTGGTCACGCTTGGAGAACATATAAAAGTGGTTTACGCGAACTCTGCGGCGTAAAGTTGCCAGACGGTCTTAAAGAAAATGACCGCTTGCCTCACCCTATAATTACCCCAACCACCAAAGCTCATGAGGGGCACGACGAGGATATCTCCCGCGAAGAAATTATTGCTCAGGGAGTTGTGGACGAGCAAAAGTACGAGCAACTGGAAAAGTATTCTCTCGCACTTTTTGAAAGGGGGACAGAAATAGCTGCTCAGGAAGATTTAATACTCGTAGATACAAAATACGAATTTGGCGAACTTGACGGTAAAATTTACCTCATTGATGAAGTACACACGCCAGATTCTTCCCGTTATTTCTACGCCGATGTTTACGAGCAAAGTCAACGCATGGGGCTACCGCAGAAACAATTATCAAAAGAGTTTGTCCGTGAATGGCTGATCGCAAATGATTTTCAGGGTAAAGAAGGTCAGCGGATTCCAGAGATGACCGACGAGAAAGTGGTTGAAATCAGTAAACGTTACGTTGAACTGTACGAAAAAGTAACCGGCGAACCTTTCAAATACGAAAACGGTAGAAACGTTGTTGAACGAATCGAGAAAAACGTAACGGGATTTTTGAGTGGGGTAAATCTGATATAGAACTTGTCCAAAAATAAGGTGTAGTAGTGTCATTTCGAGCCACCGAGGCTCAGTGTAGTTAAGAGTACCCTCGTGGCGGTTCTCGACCAATCAGGGGTGTTCCGTACGCTCGAACTGACAAATTTCCGTAGAAAATTGCTAATCAATACAACTAATGTCTTCTGAATTTCTAAAAAGTAATCGACTAAATAATCTGAGCTACGCCATTCGCGGACCCGTTTTTGAAAAAGCTCAACAACTAGAAGCAATGGGGCAAAAAATTATCAACCTCAATATTGGTAATCCGGCTCCGTTTGGGTTTGACGTTCCCGACGAAATCATGCATGATATGATTATGAACCTCCGTAATGCTCAAGGTTATACGCACCATTTAGGCATTTTTTCGGCTCGAAAAGCGATTATGCATTATACGCAGCAAATCGGAATTTCGAACGTGGCAATCGAAGATATTTTTATTGGGAACGGCGTAAGTGAGTTAATTGTAATGTGCATGCAGGCGTTGCTCAATTCAGGTGATGAAGTCTTGGTTCCTTCACCTGATTATCCACTCTGGACAACTGCTATTTCCCTTTCGGGCGGCACGCCCGTTCACTATATCTGCGACGAAGAGTCTGACTGGAATCCCGATATTGAAGACATGCGACGCAAAATCACGTCAAAGACCAAAGCGATTGTGCTCATCAATCCAAATAACCCAACGGGTGCAGTTTACGAGCGTGATGTGTTGGAATCAATTGTGGAGTTAGCGGCAGAAAATAACTTGATGGTTTTATCCGACGAAATTTACGACAAAATCCTGTACGATGGGCACAAGCACATTCCCATCGCAACACTTAATGATGACGTTTTTTATATGACTTTCGGTGGTTTATCCAAAAACTACCGGGCGGCTGGTTTTCGGGGGGGGTGGGTAATTCCGAGCGGTGCCAAAAGTCGGGCGAAGTCTTTTCTGGAAGGATTAACCTTATTGGCGAGTATGCGACTTTGTGCTAATGCTCCTACGCAATACGCCATTCAAACAGCGTTAGGTGGTTATCAGAGTATCAATGACCTCGTAGCACCTGATGGGCGGCTTTGTCGGCAGCGAGATTTGGTTTATGATCAATTGACGTCCATCCCTGGTATCACATGTGTAAAACCCAAAGGAGCTTTATACCTTTTTCCAAAGATTGATTTAAAGCTTTTTAATATTCAAAACGACGAACAATTCGTGTTGAATCTCCTAAACGAGCAGCGGGTTTTTGTGGTGTCAGGAAAAGGTTTTAATCACCACGATGAGGCTCACTTTCGGGTGGTATTTTTGCCCAATACGAGTGTTTTGGAAGATGCCAGTAATCGCATTGGTACTTACTTGGATGAATATCGCTACCGGAAAGAATTAATTACGCAGTAAACTTCTGAGTGATGGATATAGTCTTATTAATTTCTGGAGTAATTGCTCTTATCGCTGGAACAATCGGAGCGGTATTTCCTTTGCCTGGACCACCGTTAAGCTATATCGGACTATTACTCATTCATGCTACTCGATTCGCAAATTTCTCTTCTACTTTACTCTGGACTTTAGGGCTCATAACAGCCGCCGTTTTAGTGTTGGATTATTATATTCCCATTTGGGGGACAAAACAACTTGGCGGGAGTAAATACGGAAGTTGGGGCTCTGCAATTGGCATGGTCATCGGGTTATTTCTGGGACCTTTAGGTTTGTTTATCGGAGCTTTTGCGGGGGCTTTAATAGGTGAATTGCTTCACGGAACCGAATTCAACACTTCACTGAAAGCAGCAACGGGTACTTTTTTAGGGTTTGCCGCAGGAATTATAATGAAGTTATCACTCTGCGTAGTAATGATATTTTACGCGACTCAAGCTATTTGGCATTACTTCGCCTAAACTCTAGGGAATCGGCACTACTTGATTACTTTTCTTAAGTACATGGGTGCGTACGTATAAAATACGTTATAATGATGCCACCATCCATTTTTTGTGCCAGGGTGGACGGTGGATAAAATGAGTTTTAATTTTAAAAGAAAGCACGTAAGTTAGTTCTGCACATAAAACGTTTCCGTATTATGTTACTAATTCAAATTTAATTTATTGAATTTTCATTTCCAAATAAATAAATAGAACTTTTTAAAAATTTAAACTTTTCAATAAATTTTGAAAGTTTAGTCCAATTTACGTACTAACACAGGTAATATTTAGGCAATTGTCGAAGCGAAAGCGATTAGGAAAGAAAATATTGAAATAGTGCGGCAACGGAATAATGGAAGTGGATTCAACCGTTCCATATACAGGTCTAAATTTTTACAATACGAACGGTCAGAATAATGTCAATTATAATCAGTAAAAGAGCGATCCAAAGAAAATAGGCATACCGATTATTGTCCACCATAAATTTCCGCTCGTCTATCCGTGTGTTCTTTAAATTGGCGAACGAATCAATGATTGCATTTACATCATTTTGGCTCTGATTCAACCGGAAGTAACTCCCCTCGGTTTTATTAAGGATTGATTGGATGGTTACAGTATTTAGTTTTGAAATAACTTCGTTGCCTTGGTTATCTCTTAAAAAACCGCCAGTTTGTAACGGAATCTTGCTTCCTTCCACGGTTCCAACTCCCCAGAAGAAAACATTAATGTGTTGCTGATTTATAGCTTTAATAGTAGAGTCAGGAAGCGGCTCGAAGTCTTCTCCATCAGTTAGAATAAGAAGGGACTTAACGAAGCGGTCATGGTAAGTCGTTTTGGAAAATTTGTAGGCAACGGCATCCAAAATACTATTAAAGGATGTTCCATTATCAACTATGAGCTGAGTATTTAACTGTTGTATGAACAGCTTCAAAGCACTCTTGTCGTAAGTCAGTGGCGTTAAGATAAATGCTTCTGAAGTAAAAACGAATAGTCCAATTCTGCTGTTATTTAATTGGCTAATCAGTTTTAGTAATTCAAATTTACCTCGCTCTAACCGAGACGGACGCACATCGTCGGCATTCATTGAGTTAGACAAATCTACGGCGATAAATAAGTCTTTGCCTAATGCTTGAGACGTCCGATTTAACGAGCCGATGGTAGGTCCTAAAATAGCTCCGATGATTAAACCCATATAGGTGGTACGAATTATAAACTTAATTAGAACCGAACGGATTGAAGTGCCAAACCGACGCACCACCCACCAAACCTTGATGACATATATCAAATACATCAACAGAAAAAGAGCAATGAAAATATACTCCGTTTGCGATAAATTATTTATCCAGTTCATATACTCAACGTTTTAACTTTTTTGAGTTTCAAAGCAGGTTTCTCAACGTATTTCCACGATAAGAAAGCCACAAATACTACTGATAAACACACTGCTAAAAAAGTAACTGTATTTATCATTAAACCCATGGCTAAATAGAAATTGAAAATTGGCATATGGAAAATATAGATGCCGTAAGATAAGTCATTTCCCTGTACCATTTTTTCGCTCAATTTAGGTAATGTGAACGCGGCAGATATTGTTAGGAACGAAAGTAAAATATTTGCTAAAACAGACAATAAGCCGGTGTCATAAACGGAGTCGTACCAGCCCAAAGTCTCTTTAAAGATGAGGATGAAAATTGCGTACGAGATTATCCACCAAAGTGCTTTTCCTACTAAAAAACGTTTTAAGACATTAAAGTTGATGTAGATTAGTATTCCCAGACAAAAGTGATAAAAATAGTTTAGAATCGTGACCCCAAAAAGATTCTGAATTAACGGGTTGTCGAATGCTTCACTTTCGTAAAATAAAACCTTTAAAAATAAGCTTATTAAAGCCAGCGAAATGTACAGTACGTTTTTGTGCCACTTCTTAGTGGTAAATCTATCAAAAACTAAAGCGATTATTGGTAACGTAATATAAAATTGAATTTCGACGGTGATTGTCCAAAGGCTTCCGTTTGGATGACCAACGCCCCACGAACGAAACAAATCAATGGTATAAAACTGAAAAAAGGTAAGTTGTGCAATGAGCCACTGTAAAAACGAAAAGCTGAAAAACTCATTTAATGAAATAGAGCTGGAGGTTACAATCAGCACGATTGTCATTATTATACAAAGCCAAAGGGCGGGGTAGATGCGTAAAAAGCGGTTCGTGAAATATTTTCGCAGATTTCCGCGGTTATTTTGCAATGAATAATAAATAAGAAAACCGCTGATAGTGAAGAAGATAGGCACGCCGGGTAATGAATATAGAATGACTAACAGCGGATAAAAAGCATCAAACATCCCCTCAAAGTGCTTGCACCCGTGCCAAATCAGCACTTGTAAAGCCGCTAGTAAACGAATGAGGTCAAAATTATTTGTACGGTCTATTTTGTGCATACTTTCGCGAATCCTAAAAGCATTTCTCTTGCTACTACTTTGGGGTGATACCCCGCAATTATTTTTTCACTTTCAATTCCGAACTTGATTGTCTGAGCAGGATTTTGCAAGAAGTAGTCCATGTTATTTCTGAGCTGATTCACATTAAACGGGTCGAAGGTAAACCCATTTTCGTTGTGCTTTACCAGATCGCTTGCACACCCGCATCTATTTGATACAATTACGGCTTTCCCGCAAGCCATTGCTTCATTCACTACTAATCCCCACGGTTCTGAATAGCTTGGTAGTACTAAGACACTCGATAGAGCCATAAACTTGGGTACTTCTTGCCAAGGTTGTGCTGAGATGAAATAGACATTTACGAGATTGTGTTTTGCTATAAATGCCAATATCCGTTCTTTGTCTTCACCTTCTCCAATTAGTATCAGTCCGCATTCGTTTGGGTCAAGTTGCTGATAAGCTTCCAATAAACGAACCACGTTTTTTATTTCCATCAATCGCCCAATGTAAATAAAGTTTTTATTGGTCTTTATCCCGTACTTTTTCTTTAGCAACTCAATATCCGTTTGATCGTGGATTTGCCGAACAACTTCGTTATTAACGGCATTATTCCGCATCAGAATTTGTTTGGGTTTTGCTCCCAACTTAATCATGTAATCAGCGGCAAGAGTTCCGTAACAAAAGAAACCATCAGCTTGCTGAATGATGAATTTTTTGATAGCTTCTCTGTACCAAACGTTTGTGTTATCAGATTCGGTGGAGTCAATAGATAGGATAACTTTTATTCCCATCAGACGGCAGCACATTTGTACCATCACCATAGCCGGCTCGTAGTAGCCTGGTAGGTTTATTACGTCGGGTTTAAAAGAAGCGACACGTTTCAACGTTTTCCAGAATCTGGTCAAAGTAGGAACTCGCTCGTAAACTTCTTCAAACAGAAGTTCATAATTGTATTGGTGAATGCTTCTGTCTACTTCTCCAAAACCAACGCGTGCTTCTTCGAAAAGTGCCGTTTGTAATACTTTTGATTCCACACCAAGGTTGCTGTCAATCAACTTCTGAAACTCAGTGAAGATAGCAGCTTTATAATGTGCCCATAAAAATTGATGAATGATGAGAATTTTCAAAGACTACTGCGTTTTTTTGTGCGATAATGAAAGTGGAAGAAAGCGGCAAACTAAAATGAAAAATCCCCAACGAATGTAATCAATTAACAAACCGCCCGTAAAGGTATAGACGAAAAAGTAGACGTAAGCGTAAGCTATAAATTCAGTAGTAATTGACTTCGGATTACGGATTTCGCGGTACGCTTGGTAGCTAATGTATCCGAAAAAAACTACGAAAAAAATCTGACCTACAATACCGAACGAATCAAGAGGTTCGAGAACAGGAATGTCAACGTATAAGTGGTGGTAGCCGTTACCAAACAAAAGCTTTCCAAAATCTCCATTTTCGATATTAGTAATGTGACCATCAATGACCTTTTGCACGTTCTCAATGCGTCCCGTCGCCGACATATCCTGAGTCGTTATCTTTTCAAAAGTGGACATATTTTTCTTTTCAGCACCAAAAAAAGTATTGAATAAGCCCGAAAATCTCGCTGAGATAACTTCGTACGAAATTCGGATAAGTTCTTCGTTCCGATAATAAATTTCGGTTGTCTTATTCACGGCTATGACAAGTCCAACCCAAAAATACCATTTTGTGAGCAGTTTTAAGAACGAAGACTTTATTGACTCTAAACTCACATTTGTAACCACGTAGAGTCCAATCAACATAAATAAGGCGATAAATGTCGAGACGGCTTGAGCAAGTAAAATCGTGACCACAAAAATTAGCATACCGCCCCTGACTATCCATTTTTTGAAGAAAGAAGCATTTACAGCGTGTTTGAGATACATCATCGACGCAGTAAAACCAAGAAAGGCTCCCCTTGCAAATATGTGAGGATTACCAGCGGGATCGTCTTCGCTAAACTTGATACTCGCTCGGCTACCGATTACGTAAGTTGGATCACGTAGCAAAAATATCAGGAAAATTACGGTACCTAATAAGCTAATAACCACCGCAAATGTAACAAACTTCAACTCAAGGCTCTTGACTGATACCATAGTGATAGCAATCAGTAAGTAGAAGTTAAGGAAAAATAGGATGGTTTCGTAAGTAGTATTAGTAAACCAACCTCGGTTTGGAGCGTAAGTATATAGGTATATCGCTGCCATCAATAAAAAGCTACCACCTAATAAATAGGAAGTGGTATTTGGTCGGTAAAAAGTCTTTAGAGATTTGAATGGCAATAATAAGAATAGCGGACCACACATTAACGCAAACGTAAAAGCGGTACTGTTTGGTGCTATCCGCATGCCATCGCGTATCATATAAATGAGCGGTGCTCCGAAAAAGAACATTCCGAGACAAATAGCGTTTCGCCACTTAAAGAACAGTCTCAAAAGCAGATCTGTAAAAAACATGAATTATCTCTATTATAAGTGCAAAGCAAAGGTAGCAATTTTGGTGATTGTTGTTTTAGAAAAGTACTCCCAATATAATACTGGGTGAATAGGGGCTTGCATTGGGTTGAGGAGGGGGGGGAGGGATAATTTATTTAAAATTTATTCTTTCGAGACTTTATTTAGGCTCAGCAGAATTAAATAAAAATTTATCAGCTGCGTGAATAAATCAGACTTTGCGTATTTTGCGGTCATACTACGTTTAATAAATTTTAGGAGTTAGTTTTAATGAATGATATTAAGTTGTCTGAGCCTGCATTCTCTTTCGTTATTCTTACTTTCAACGAAGAGGTTCACTTACCCCGGTTACTCAAATCCATTGCTCCGCTCAACGCCTCTATATATATATGTGATTCGGGAAGTACGGATGCAACATTACAGGTCGCAAAAGAGTACAACGCTACGGTTGCTCAAAACGCATTTGAAACTCATCCGAAGCAGTGGCATTTTGCTCTAAACCATTTTATAATAGATACGCCGTGGATTATTGGCTTGGATGCTGATCATATCGTTCTACCTGAGCTATACGCTAAGTTAGCAAACTTTCAGTCTGAGCAGATTCCGCCGGAAGTAAACGGAATTTATTTTAACCGTAAAAATTACTTCAAAGGTCGGTGGTTACGTTATGGAGGTTTTTTTCCAAAGTATTTATTAAAAATGTTCCGTACGGGCGTCGGCTACTCTGATATAAATGAAAATATGGATCACCGCTTTGTGGCTCCGGGCGAAACCATTATTTGGAAGGATGGATACTTGAAAGAGGAAAACCTGAAAGAAAACGAAATCAGTTTCTGGATTGCTAAACATAACCGTTACAGTGATTTAGTAGCCGAAGAGGAAATCGAACGAAAAAATGCTTTGCGGATTCAGACAATAAAGCCTCGGTTCTTTGGTAGTCCTGACGAACGAATAGCTTACCTCAAATCAAAATGGTGGAATATGCCGCTCTTCGCCCGCCCATTTTTGTACTTCTTCTATCGTTATTTTATTCGATTGGGTATTTTAGACGGGAAAGAGGGATTAGTCTTTCACTTCCTTCAAGCTTTGTGGTTTCGTTTCGTGGTGGATGTCAAGATTTGGGAAAAAGAACGGAACGGGTCTCATCGTCCGTGAAATTACTTGCCCACTCTGTTCATATGAACCTGTCAATGTTAATCAAAACGATAGAACTAGTTGACCTTTAAAATCTTTCTTTATATTTGTTCCCGATTAAATCCTAAACTATAAAATATGACTCGTACACTGGCTTTTCTCATATGCCTATTTTGGTCATCTACTAAAGTATCCGCTCAACAGCTTTCTGCTAAATACGCCGAAACTATTTCGGCCGAAGACCTCAGAAGACACTTGACTTACATAGCTTCTGACGAACTTGAAGGACGCGATACTGGTTCCGAAGGACAACGTAAAGCCGCTGAGTACATAGCCAATCATTTCAAAAGTTTAGGACTAACTGCTATCGCTCCGCAGAGTGATGGCTCTAAGGGCTATTTTCAAAAATTCAATCTCTACAAAAACGGATGGCAAGATGCTTACATCAAAATTGGTGATGGCAAACGCATGCACTTCAAAGAGTTTTTTCCAAACGGAATTGTTAATATTCCAACGGAAATAACAACTGAACTAATTCTCGTAAAAAATGCATCTGAAATGAATGATGTGGAGGGGAAGGGAGTGTTGTTTTTTGAAACTGACGATAAAGAATCAACTAAAGCTATCACAGCGGCAGCTTTTGACGCAGGGGTATCAACAGTATTTATTATCTCCAACGCTGATGAAAACAGGTTTAAAACTCTCGCAGCTGAGCGTCAGGCAGTACTATCAAGATATAACCGAATGCGTCTGGAGGCTACCGATAATACTTCGCAGCCAAGTAAAAGCCCTTCGTTTGTAGTTTCTTCTGCATTAGCTGCTGAGATGTTGGGTGTTTCGCACCAAAAATTAATGAAAGCTAAAAGTGGGAAAAAGACACTAAAAAATGCTACTGTAACGCTTAAATCCCAACGGGGTGATGAACTCGTGGAAACTATGAACGTGATGGGTTTCATGGAAGGAACCGATAGGAAAGACGAAGTAATTGTTATAACGGCTCATTACGATCACGTAGGTATTGATAAAAAAGGTGAAATATACAACGGAGCTGACGATGATGGTTCGGGCACTTGCTCAATATTAGAACTCGCCGAAGCATTTGCTAAAGCTAAAGCTGCTGGGAATGGTCCGCGTCGAAGTATCCTTTTTATGACCGTTACAGGTGAAGAAAAAGGACTATTGGGTTCAAGATATTTTACAGACGTAGATCCGGTTATTCCTCTAAAACAGTTAGTCTGCGATCTCAATATAGACATGATTGGGCGGGTAGATAAAGAACACGCCGATAACGACAAGTACGTTTACCTCATTGGTTCTGATAAACTCTCCTCTGAGCTTCACGCTATCAGTGAAAAAGCAAATAAGGAGAGTATAGACTTCGATTTAGATTATACATTTAACGACCCAGATGACCCTAACCGTTTCTATTATCGTTCGGACCATTATAATTTTGCCAAGAACAAAATTCCCGTTATTTTCTACTTCACTGGTGTACATGAGGATTACCACCGACCAGGGGATGATGTAGAGAAAATAATGTTTCCGAAGTACCAACAAATCGTCCGTTTAGTGTTCCATACGGCGTGGGAATTGGCAAATCGGGATGAAAGAATTGTGGTCGACTCAAACAAAAAATGACCTACCTTTTGTGGTGATAAGATAAAAATAAAGTAGTTTTGTTTAATCAGAGTAAGTTATCAATAATTTTATCTAATTGGTTTAATGCCAAATATTTGAGTCCAAAACGATGCAATAATTAGGTCCGATGTTAATCAAGTGAGTGTCAGGCAAATGATTCTTTGGAAATAAATACTACTCATAAAAGTTTTATGTTTCGTTGATTTTCTTTAGAATTGCCAAAGATTTCCGTGAGTGTGGTGATTATCTGAAGAACTTTTTGATAAAGCATGCGAAGCGGTTTGTTTAATTTTTAACTATTTTTTAAAACCCTGAAAATCTCAAAATCTAATGGAAAAAAAGACTACTGTTCCTGCTGCAAAAGTAAAAAAGCCGGCAACTCCAAAATCAAAATCAGGTGGCCTGAATGCCGCTTGGGTAATTCCTCTGTTGCTTGTTATTGGTGTATGTATTTACATATTCGTACTGGGGCATCCATCTAATTTTAACGAAGAAGGCGAACCCGCAACTGCACTCGGTATTGTCCACAAAGGTGGTGTTATCGTACCGGTTCTTATTTCTTGTTTATTAATTGTACTTGTATTTTCTATTGAGCGTGGTATCACGATTGGTAAGGCTTCGGGAGCAGGTAATTTAGATGCTTTTGTTCGCAAAATCCGCTCATTTCTTGATTCTAACAACATCGCTGATGCTCTTAAAGAGTGTGACCGCCAACAAGGTTCAGTAGGTAATGTTGCCAAAACTGCAATCGTTAAATATGATTTGCTTCAGAAAGAGGCGAACATGACAAAAGATCAAAAACTTGTTGTTCTTTCTAAAGAAGTGGAAGAAGCTACTACGCTTGAACTTCCGATGTTGGAGAAAAACCTCGTTATCTTGTCAACACTTGCTTCTGTGGCTACATTAATTGCCTTACTTGGAACTGTAGTTGGTATGATTAAAGCCTTCTTTGCAATTGGTGCTGGTGGTGGTGCTCCTGATGCATCTGCTCTTGCAACTGGTATTGCTGAGGCATTGATTAATACTGCTTTGGGAATTGGTACATCAGCAGTTGCTATTATCATGTACAACTTCTTTACCTCTAAAATTGATGAGTTGACGTACAAGATTGACGAAATTGGAATGAGCTTGCAGCAAAACTTTTCATCTCATAACTAATTGTTTTCCAGTTAGATTTGGAAAAGTAATAATAAATTAGTTATTTCGTTAAATATCTAAATGTTAACCAGAAAATCATAGAAGTATATGGCAGCAGTAAAACCAAAGAGACATGGTCCATCGATGGACATGACAGCTATGTGCGACGTAGCCTTTTTGATACTAACTTTCTTCATCATGACCAGTTCGTTCAAGAGTGAGGAGTCAGTAACAATTCAAACGCCGTCTTCTGTTGCGGAAGAAATAATACCGGATACTGATGTGGCAACAGTTACAATTGATCCTACGGGATATTACTATTTTGGTATTACAAACCCGCAAGAGAGAGCACCTTTCGGTGCTAAATTGAGCGAAAAGTTTAACTTAGGTTTATCAAACGCTGACCTGATGCAATTTTCAAAAATGGCTGAAGTTGGTGTTCCGATGCGGAGTTTAAAACAGTACTTAGGTCTTCCTGAGGCAGATCGAGAACGGATGAAACTTACTGGAATTCCATTAGACTCAACTAACACAGAATTGGTTGACTGGATTGACACGTACACACGTGAAGTCAATCCATCATCTAAATTGGCAATCCGTGGAGATCAATCCACGCAATACCCAGCCGTTAAAGTACTCTTTGACGAATTAGGTAAGGCGGACATCAACAAGTTTCAGTTGATAACTAGTAGAGAGAATTAATACAATTAAACCTGACACAAAATGGCAGATATACAATCCTCGGATGGAGGCAAGAAAGGTGGAGGTAAAGTCCGGACAAAGAAAAACTCTGGCAAACCTGATATGACTCCAATGGTGGATTTAGGTTTCTTACTGATTACCTTCTTTATATACACTACAACGTTTAGCAAGCCTAACACGATGAAGTTGAATATGCCTAAAAAAGAGGATGATCCCGACAAAACCGAAATGGCGGTTGTGAAGGTATCTAATACCATCACCATTGTTATGGGTGAGAATGATCGGATATTTTGGTACCAAACACCACTTGCGGACGTAACTGCTGAAGATCTCAACGAAGTTGATTATTCAGCTGAAGGAATCAGAACTGCAATCTTGAAAAAAAGAGCCAACGCGATTGATGTTGAAAAGTTCACAGTAGTTATTAAACCAACTAGTAAAGCAACTTGGAAAAATACCGTTGACATTTTAGACGAGATGGCAATTACTGAAAGTGAAATGTACGCGATTGTTGACTTGCAAAAGCAAGAGCAGGCAGCGTATGATCAAAAAATAGGGAACTTGCCTCCTAAAGAATAAGTATTTAAGTTACCTTTAAATAATGTAAACTATGGAATCCAGTAAATATAAGGGTAAATCCTTGGATGATATGGTCTTCGAGGATCGTAATAAGACCTACGGAGCCTTCTTCCTGAGGACCAATTATTCGAAGTATTTAACAAAGGCAATGGCCATCGGAACGTTAGTATTCTGTTCTTTAATTGGAGGAGCTTTTGCGTATAGTAATGCAAACAAAGCGAACGACGGAGATCTCAGAGCAATTGAGATTGACCTTGCTGACCTCGAAGAAATAGAAGAACCCGAAGAAGACCTTGATTTGCCACCACCACCACCACCACCACCGGAGCCACCACCACCGGAGATTGCTCAGGTGAAATTTCTTCCTCCCGAGCCAAAGGCTGATGAAGAAGTGATAATAGAAGAGCCACCTCCCAAAGTAGAAGAGGTTGAAAAAGCCGTAATATCATCTAAAACCGTAGAAGGTGAAGATGCTATTAGTAATTTCGCTCCGCCGCCGCCACCTCCTCCAGCAATTACTAAGCCCGCGGGTCTTGGAAAAGCTAAAGAGGAAGAAATTTTTACGACGGTTGAGCAGCAACCTGAATTTCCGGGCGGTGTTGCACAGATGTACAGATACATCGGTGAGAACATGAAGTACCCATCTGCTGCACAGCGAGCTAACGTTTCCGGAAAAGTTTTCGTGAAATTTGTCGTGGAGAGAGATGGTAGTATTGGCGACATTTCGATTTTGAAAGGAATTGGTTTTGGATGCGACGAAGAAGCTTCTCGCGTAATAAAATCAATGCCTAAATGGAGTCCAGGTCGTCAAAACGGACGTAATGTCCGGGTGTACTTTACCATGCCAATTAGCTTTAGGTTAGAATAGTATATAAGTGATGAGTACGAGACGTGATCCATTCAAGCTTTTGAAAACAGGTCTGCATTCAGCCATGGGCTTAATGTATCTGATAGTAGGGGTGATGGTAATATTATATAATTGGTTTATTGTTGACTTAGATCCGCTCATAGCGTGGGCAATGGGTATAACAGTCATCCTGTATGGTATCTTTCGTACGTACAGAGCATACATTATCTATAAAGAAGAGTAGGCTCACACACAATACTGCAAAACAAAAAAAGAGCCGTCAGTTAAAGACGGCTCTTTTTAGATGATATGACTTTGATAAATATGAAACGAACACTTTTTCTGCGTTTACTAGTATTTACGTTTTTGTTGGGTGCTGGAGTCGTATCCTGTAATTACGCTCCGCAAGAAACAACAGACACAATAAAGAGAGGAAATGCTACAATTGCCGCTGACGAATCTCTGAAGCCAATTATTGAAGCACAAATTCAGGCGTATAAAGCTCATTACCCTGAAACTACATTTGACGTTATCTATGTACCTGAGCAAAGGGCCATAAATTTAATATTACAAGATTCGGTAGAGGTGATAGCTGTCACGCGTGAATTAAATGAAAAAGAGATTGCGTTTTTTGATCAAGCGAAAATAAAGTACGAGCCAGCACCAATGGCTTTAGATGCGGTAGCACTTATCGTGAATGAGGGTAGCGATTTGAACACCATCACAATCAACGAGCTTAAAAATATTTTTGTAAATAAAAGTGCGGGGAAAAAGTTGGTTTTCGACAATAGTAACTCCAGCAATTTAGGTTTTATAAGACGCAAACTCAACATTGATAATATTGAGGACGCAAATATTTTCGCCGCTGACGGAAATGCCGAGGTGTTTGACTTTATAGCCAGAAATAAAAATGCAATTGGCGTAGTCGGAAATAACTGGATTAGCGATAAAGATAATAAACGAGCGGATTCTCTGCGAAAAGGGATACGCATTCTTAAAGTAGTGAACGAAAGTGTTGGAAAGGCTTTCGGCCCATCTGTGGATAATTTGCGTGACCGTAATTATCCACTCGAACGCCTAATTTACCTACATACTACACAATCAAAGTGGGGTGTAGCTAAAGGTTTTATTAGATTCAGCTGTTCGCAAATTGGGCAACTGGTGGTTGAAAAAATGGGGCTAATCCCTTACTACATAATTCCCAAAGTGTATGTCATTGACAATAAACCAGTGAGTAAAAATAAATTAAAGGATAAGGAGTAAAATTTTAATAATCTATTAAGAAACCAAATAAAGTACCTTGAGTCTTACTAAATATGAACAAATAATTGTCAAATGATTCAAAAACCGTTTTTATGGTTAAGTTTCATTTTATAAATTTGTCAAAACTTTTTTTAAATACAAACCCATATGGAAGTGAAGATGAGAAAATTCTTGAAAACAATGTCTTTGGCTACCATCGTTACGATGGTAGTTGGAGTACAGCTTTTTGCCCAGAGTATTGAATCTGGTTTGAAAGATTTGGAAGCGGAACGGTATACAGCAGCTAATACGACTTTTACGCAACTTGTAAGTTCAAGCCCAACTGCAGAGAATTTATTCTACCAAGGGTATACGCTGCTCCGCAGTCCGGAGGCGAATAAAGCTGATATACAGTCGGCAGCGATGGTACTTTTTGAGAAGGGAAATGCTATTGAAAAAAAGGGAGATCCACTCAACACGGTTGGAATGGGTATGGTGAAATATGCTCAAAAAGATTTTGCGGGAGCAAAAGTAATGTTTGAAGAAGCCATTAAACGCTCCAGGGGAAAAGATGCAGATGTAATCAACCGAATAGGTGAAGCTCACATCATATTTTCATTTGTGAATGATCCGGCGGAGGCCATCAAGTATGCTGATCAAGCAATTGAGGTTTCAAAGACTAAGGATAATCCTGACTACTACCTGACGAAAGCCAACGCTTATTATATAATGAACGAAGGTGGAGATGCGATGAATGCTCTTCAAAATGCTGAACGTCTTACAAAAGATAAAGCGATGGTCTTGGCAAAGATGGGTCAGATATGGCTTCAAGGACGTAATTACGAAGATGCGAAGAAAAGATTAGACGAAGCAGTAGCTGCTGATCCTACGCATGCCCCGGCTTATAAATACCTGAGCTCATTTTACCAAATTTATCAGAAGTTTGATAAGTCTGCGGAAATGGCTGATTTATACTTGCAGAATAGTGATGGAGATTGTGGAGCAAAGTTACGTTATGCTCAACTTGCTTTCATTGGCAAGGCTTATGATAAAGTTCTCAAAACAGTGGATGAAATTAAGTCATGTAATGATGACCCAATCGTTTATCGCTTATCTGGTATCTCGCAGTTTTATAAAGGAAACTACAATGAGTCTATCGAGCTAATGGAAACATACATCAGTAAAGCTGATAAAGAAAAAGTATACGGTCTTGACTACGGTTTTGAAGGACGGGATTACCTTGCTTTAGGCAATACAGACAAAGCAATGGAGTATATTGAAAAGGCTTACGCCATGAAAGATACAACGTACGATTATTACACCGAATTCGCCGAGTACTTCAAGGAGAAAAGGGATTATGATAAATCAGCGGATATGTACCAAAAGGTAATTGAAACCAAAGGCAAAAAAGCAGATGGTGGAGATTATGCAAACGTAGGTATTACATACTTCAGCTCGAAAAATTACAAGAAAGCCGACGTAGCTTTTGATAAGGTAGTAGTATTGTATAAAGATTCGTGGCCAGCAGCTTATTACTATAGTGCTTTAGCAAAACAGTATAAGTCGTTGCCAGAACCAGATAGTACTTTTGCTGGAGCTGAGCGTTACGAAAGGTATTTGTCTTTGTTAGACGAAGATAATAAAGTTGCAAGTGCGGCTCAAGTTGCTTCTGCTTATAATTACTTAGCGGGTAAAGCATTTAATATTGATAACGATACGCAAAAAGCAATGGATCATGTTGATAATGCTTTGAAGTATGACCCGTCAAATGCAAGAGCTTTGGATTTGAAGAATACGTTGATGCCTTCTGAAGGGGCAGCTATTGATTCTACCGGAATAATACCGACTCAAAAGGGAAGCTCAGGAAACTGATAAGCGATTAAAATTCTCAAAAACTAAAAGAAGTAGTCCCACTATGTGTAGGGCTACTTCTTTTGCGTTACCCTTGTGATGTAGAAAAAAAGACTAATTCAGCCGCAGAAAGCAATTGAATCGAAGCGTAATTACTATCTTTACGCCCTAATTGTTTGATAATCTATTGAAAGTAAGTTTACCGCGTCTTAAATTGTGTAGAAAAGCATGTTTAATATTGTAATATTCGGACCTCCTGGTGCCGGAAAAGGAACCCAGTCTGAGAAAATTATTCAGAAATATGAACTTGTTCATATTTCCACTGGCGATATGTTCAGAATGCATATTAGCCAAGATACAGCAATCGGAAAGAAAGTAAAGCAAATCCTTGCGGACGGCCTGTTAGTGCCTGACTCAATTACAATAGATATGCTTGAAGAAGAGGTGCAATCGAATCCTGATGCTAAAGGTTTCATCTTCGATGGTTTTCCTCGTACAGTGGCACAAGCCGAAGCTCTAGATGCTTTCTTAGAGAAAAAGGAAGAACAAATAGGCTTGATTCTGCAACTCGACGTAACTGAGGAGATAATAAAAACGCGTATTGAGGAGAGACAGAAAGTAAGCGGTCGTGCTGATGATCAAGCTGATAAATTAATCAGAAGGATTGGTGAATACTTTCAAAAAACAATACATGTATTGCCTTACTATGAGCAGCAGGGGAAAGTAGTAAAGGTGAACGGTATTGGAGAAATTGAAACAATATCTGGGAAAATAGCCGAAGCTATTGATTACAAATTACTGAAAGAAGGCAAATAATCCTAAGGTTAAAGACAGATAGTTAACGTGCGTTTGGAGAAAATAACATCATGGCAGCGAATTTTATAGACTACGTTAAAATTTACCTAAAATCGGGCAATGGAGGTCCGGGAGCAGTTCATTTTAGACGTGAAAAACATGTTCCTAAAGGAGGGCCTGACGGCGGTGATGGCGGTCGAGGTGGACATATAATAGTTAGAGGTAGCAGTCAACTTTGGACGCTTCTCCACCTTAAATACCAAAAACATATAAGAGCATCAAACGGCGTCGGCGGAAGCGGAAGCAGAAGTACTGGTGCTGATGGTAGCGATCAAGTTATTGAAGTGCCCTTAGGTACTGTAATCAAGGATAGTGAAACGGGAGAAATATTAGCCGAAATTATTGACCAGGATCAGGAAGAAATAATTTTCCGTGGTGGACGTGGTGGACAAGGAAATCAGCATTTCAAAACTGCCACAAACCAGGCTCCTTATTTCGCTCAAGAAGGTGAAACCGGTAAAGATGGCTGGGCGGTAATGGAATTGAAAATTTTAGCTGATATAGGCTTGGTTGGATTCCCAAATGCAGGAAAATCTACTTTCTTATCGGTTATTTCTGAAGCTAAACCCGAAATAGCTGATTACCCGTTTACAACCCTAACTCCTAATTTAGGAGTTGTAGCGTATCGCGACAATAGATCATTTGTTGTTGCAGATATTCCTGGAATCATTGAAGGTGCTGCAGAAGGGAAAGGTTTAGGGTTGAGGTTTCTTCGACATATCGAACGAAATTCTGCTCTGCTATTTATTGTATCTGCAGAAGCTCTCGAAATCTCTGACGGTTATCAAACGTTATTGAAAGAATTAGAAAAGCATAACCCTGAACTGTTGGATAAAAAGCGAGTTTTGGGAATTTCCAAAGCAGACTTGATTGATGAACAAATGGAGGGAGAACTCAGTAAGCAGTTGCCGGAAAATGTACCGGCAGTCTTTTTTTCCTCTGTTACGGGGAAAGGTATCCAACAACTAAAAGATGCCATTTGGAACGTCTTGTAGTGAATCCGATAATTTTCAACTCGTTAATGAGAAAGTTTAACTTCTTAACTACTATACTCGTTTTTTGTGCTTTCATCTCCTTTGGTCAGCTGGATATAACCTATCCGACTAATCGTGCTATTTTTCAAAGAAGTAATTCCAATCAAGGGGTTATCTATTTTGGAGGTAATTTCGCTACTAAGCTAGATCGGATAGATGCTCGTTTGATACCTATTAATCAAGGTACTGCTATTGATTGGGTGACGGTAGTTCAAAGTCCATCTTCAGGCCTTTACAAGGCAAGCCTGAATACAACTGGTGGCTGGTACAGGTTAGAAATAAGGGGTATTTTCAAGGGTGCAACTGTTGCTTCAGCAACTTTGGATAAAGTAGGAATTGGTGAAGTATTTGTAATATGTGGTCAATCAAACGCGGAAGGTAAAGTTGGTATCGGTGATGGTGCAAGTGATGACCGTGTAAACAGGATAAGCAATTTAAACTCATCCACGGAGAGTATTCATCCGTTTCCAACATTTGATCGGATAGAGCGTACCTCAGTGATTGCTCCTTCAGGTAAAAGTGCTTGGTGCTGGGGAAGACTAGGAGATTTACTGGCTAGTAGACTCAACGTGCCAATACTGTTCATTAATACTGCTTGGGAAGGATACGACATACGACAATGGGAGATAAGTGCAAACGGCGGTAGTGGATATAATGTCTTTGGAAAAGTATTTGCACCCCCAGGTTTTCCGTTCAACACCATAAAAAACTCGATTCAGCAATATACTCACATGCTCGGAGTAAGAGCAGTACTTTTTCATCAAGGTGAAACAGACAATACGTTAAGTACTACTCAGCTAGGTTATTTTAACTCCATGAGTGTTTTCATAGACAGATTACGTCAGAGCACGCAGAAAGATGTCAGTTTTGTGGTAGCAAAAGTTTCTCGTGATTTGGATAGAAATACTTACCAGCCAGTACTTGACGCTCAGGATCAAGTTGTACGTCAAATTCCTAATGTATTTAATGGTCCTTCAACGGATGATATAGACGAACGTTTTGACGGATTGCATTTCTCAACCGAAGGTACCAGAAAAGTAGCAGATCGTTGGAATACGCAGTTAGACGCAAATTTCTTTAGTACGTCGTTACCACAATTAGCTACTGATTTACTTCTCCCTGAATCTTTTTGTTTCAATCCAAACGTGACGGCACCAGTTGTATTAAACCTACCTGCTGGATTAAATAATCCCCGCTGGAGCAACGGAGTAATTGGTTCCAGAGTTTCAGTAGGACAAGGCTCGTTCCAAGGTCGTGCTACAGATGCTATAGGAAATACTTTTTTTACACCACAAATAAAGTATTCGTCTTCCCCAATTCCGGAAAACCCGCTTATAACAGTTGATGGTCCACAGGCGTTTTGTCCGGGTACCGCAACCACTCGTCTTAATTCGACTTACGGATTTAATAATACCTGGAATACGAGTGCAACTACGAACGGCATCAACGTAAGTACTGGAGGTAGTTACACGGTTACTCATACCAACGTTTATGGATGTCAATCAACTTCCAGTCCCGCAATTATTGGTGCTTATCCTGAACCAGATGCAAGAATAACTACTTCTGGGCCCACTGATATCTGTTCTGACGAGGATTTGTTCTTGATTTCAAATACTCAAAACGGAAATCAATGGAGCACTAATCAGACGGACAAGCAAATTAAGGTTCAAAGTACGGGGGCGGTTACTTTGACGGTTACTAATAGTTTTGGGTGCAAAGCAACTTCGGCTCCTCTACAGGTAAACGTAAGACCACAAGCCAGTAAGCCTTCCATTAATATCGATGGGTTGCGTGAATTCTGTGCTGATAAATCGACGAACTTAATTGCTAATTCACCGGATGATTCTACCAAATTTGTTTGGAATAATAGCGAAGCAACCAAAATGCTTACCGTGAACACGGGAGGGTTATATTCTGTCTCAGCGACTAATAAATTTGACTGCTCGAAAAGATCAGACGAAGTAGCAATTACCGTGAATGATTTGCCTGATAAGCCTACTGTTGTGGCTGATGGCCCGACATCTTTATGTGATAACCGGTCTTTACGTTTATCTTCAAATATCCAAGCGGATAGTTATGTTTGGAGTAATCAGGACTTAACTAGAAATACCACTGCTTTTAAAACCGGAAATTACTCGCTGCGAACCGTGAATAACAAAGGCTGTGTATCGCCAGTTTCGGACCTGTTAAGAGTTCAGTTTTACGAAACACCTTTAAAACCTGAGATTGAAAAAACAGGTGTTTTTACTCTTACCGCAAAATTGCCAGTAGAAATGCAGGAAGTGAATTATAACTGGACAAACGGAGCAACAATTTTAAACAAGGATGCAGCTGAAATTAAGGTGAATCAACTTGGTAATTATCAAGCACAAGGGTTTAAGCTATACCAATTGGAAGATGGCCGTTCGTTAAAGTGTATCTCTGAACTGTCTGACTTATTCTTTGTAGACCTTGACCTCAGCGTAACTTATCAGGTGTACCCTAATCCAACAATTAATAAGACGCTTTCTATTGAAACCTTCGAGGATTACAAAAATACTTACGTGACTATCTATGACTATTACGGACGTTTGGTAAAACGTTTCTTTGTCGCTGATTTTAACGCCAGACAAACCTTTGATTTATCCAGTATCAGCGAAGGTTCTTACATCCTCAAACTTGATAATCCCAACCTGACTATCACCAGACGCATTATCATACAATAAATACTTAAATTATTACCATTAGATATATAGGTTTAGGTAGTATCTAAACCCACTTTTTTTGGTTTCTGAGTTGCGGTATTGTAATTTTACGTCCAAATTAAAATAGATTCCAATGCAAGAATCCTTACCACAAGATTACCTGCCGGTACTTATCCAATTGGGTGCTGCTCTTATAGTTGTTTGTATTATCCTAACTTTATCTGTCCTGCTCGGTCCGAGATTAAAGGGGGGTGCTAAAGACGATCCTTTTGAATGTGGAATTGAGTCTGATGGAGACGCTCGTACACCGATATCGGTTCGGTATTTTATGATTGCAATATTATTTGTCCTCTTTGATGTGGAAATAATATTCATGTACCCATGGGCGGTAAATTTTATGAAGTTAGGTTGGTTCGGTTTTGTTGAAATGCTGGTTTTCCTTAGCTTCTTGATGGCGGGTTTCTACTACGTTATTCGTAAAGGTATCCTGACTTGGACAGAAACCTAAATAGTATTCGTTTATTAAAAACAATCAGGTAAACCAGTTAGTTAAAAAGAAAAATAGCGATTGTTATGAGTGATATTAAAATGGCGGAAGCTCCAGACGGCTTTGAAGGTTCTGGCTTTTTTGCAACTTCGTTGGACAAGGTAGTTGGTTTGGCACGTAGTCACTCTTTGTGGCCGCTTCCTTTTGCTACCTCGTGCTGTGGCATTGAGTTCATGGCAACCATGGGTTCGCACTACGATATCTCACGATTTGGTTCAGAACGCCCGAGTTTCTCACCCCGGCAGGCTGATATTTTAATGGTAATGGGAACCATTGCTAAGAAAATGGGTCCTGTAGTTAAGCAAGTCTACATGCAAATGGCAGAGCCTAAATGGGTTATGGCAGTAGGTGCTTGTGCTTCTAGTGGTGGTATTTTCGATTCGTATTCTGTGTTGCAGGGTATTGACAGAATAATTCCAGTAGACGTCTACGTACCTGGATGTCCGCCACGACCCGAACAAATCTTGGATGCTCTGATGGAACTGAAGAAAATGGCAAAAAGTGAAACTACTCGTCGCCGTAATTCACCAGAGTACAAGGCTTTGCTTGAATCTTATAACATTCCGGTTCTCGAAGGTTAATCTATCTTGGAATAATTATGATAACAAATCAAACCGTAGTTGATGATTTAGTGACACAATTCGGAACATCTGTTACCGAGTTTGAACAACCTTACGGGTTGCTCACATTCACAACAACACCAGACCAGATAGTTCCGACCCTTATTTACTTAAAAGAGCACAAAGTTCTCAAGTTTAGCTTTTTGACTGATATAACGGGCGTTCACTTTCCTGATGCCGAAGATAAAGAATTCTGCGTGGTGTATCATATGCACAGCCTTGAGAATAATGTCAGGGTGCGTATAAAAGTATACCTGCCAGAGTCTAATCCACACATCCCGACGGCTATCCCCGCATTTGTAGGGGCAAACTGGATGGAACGAGAAACCTTTGATTTCTTTGGAGTAATTTTTGACGGACACCCCAAAATGGAGCGAATCCTGAACATGGAAGACATGGATTATCACCCGATGCGGAAGCAGTATCCACTGGAAGATGCCACTCGTGATGATAAAATTGATGCTCTATTCGGTCGATAGAACTTCGTCGGACTTTTAAATTTATTAAAAATAAGCTGCGGGATTTTCCTAACGTTTTAAAGATATGGCAGAAGAAGTATTTGAAGCTAAAACCACCACTGACGCACTGGCGATGAATCGTCCTGTAATTGAGGATAAAGAATATACTACCCTCAACCTTGGACCGACTCACCCAGCTACCCACGGCGTTTTCCAAAATATTTTAACGATGGACGGTGATACGATTGTTCATGGTGAACAAACCGTTGGATACATACACCGTGCATTTGAGAAAATTGCGGAAAGAAGACCTTTCTATCAGATTACCACCCTTACCGATCGGCTTAACTATTGTTCATCTCCGATAAATAATTTCGGCTGGCACATGACCGTCGAAAAATTATTACAAGTTGATGTTCCAAAAAGAGCCGAATACATTCGGGTTATCATGATGGAGTTGGCTCGTATTTCGGATCACGTTATATGTAATTCCATTCTTGGTGTTGATACTGGAGCGTACTCTGGTTTTTTGTACGTTTTTCAGGAAAGAGAAAAAATTTACGAAATCTACGAAGAAGTTTGTGGTGCACGACTGACCACTAATATGGGACGCATTGGCGGAATGGAACGTGACTTATCGCCAACTGCAATTGAGAAGATTAAAGACTTGGTTTACAATAGTTTGCCAAAAGTTTTAGCGGAGTTTGAGAAGCTGTTTGACCGTAATCGTATTTTCATGGATAGAACTGTGAACGTAGGTGGAATAACTGCTGAACGAGCATTAGAGTATGGCTTTACCGGACCGAATCTTCGGGCAGCGGGAGTCGATTATGATGTTCGGGTGATGGAACCTTACTCTTCTTACGGTGACTTCGATTTTAATATCCCAGTGGGACATAATGGTGATACCTATGATCGTTATTTAGTCCGTAATATGGAGATGTGGGAAAGTATAAAAATTATTCGTCAGGCTATCGAGAACCTTCCAGAAGGTCCGTACTACGCCAATGAAAATCATTACTACCTTCCTCCCAAGAAAGAAGTTTACCGAAGCATGGAGGCATTAATTTACCATTTCAAAATTGTGATGGGTGAAATTGATGCCCCGGTTGGGGAAGTGTATCACGCTGTTGAAGGCGGAAACGGAGAAATGGGTTACTATTTAATAAGTGATGGCGGACGTACACCGTACCGTTTGCATTTTCGTCGTCCATGTTTTATTTATTATCAGGCCTATCCTGAAATGTGCAAAGGTTTAACCATCTCAGATGCTGTAGCAATTATGAGTAGCCTGAACGTTATTGCTGGAGAACTTGACGCTTAATTAAGTTAATTAAAAAACTCGTTGGCAATCACTTGTTCTGGTTGTTAACCGATAATTGTAGTAATGACAGAAATAGAAGAAAAAGTCGTTTTGTCGCCTGAGAGGCTTGCAAAAGTTCAGGAAATTATCAAAAGATATCCAGAAGGGCAGGAAAAATCTGCCTTGTTGCCTATCCTACACTTGGTACAGGAACAACTCGGGTGGATAAGTGCACCCGCGATGGACATGGTAGCCGAACTACTTGACCTCCAGCCCGTAGAAGTGTATGAAGTAACGACTTTCTACACCATGTTTCATTTGAAGCCTGTTGGCAAGCACGTAATTGAATATTGCCGTACTGGCCCATGTTGTAATATGGGAGCAGAAGGAGTGTATGAGCACTTAAAAAGTAAATTAGGAATCAAGGAAAAGGAAACTACTTCTGACGGAGTTTTTACGCTTAAAGAAGTTGAGTGTTTAGCCGCATGCGGATGGGGCCCTTGTTTTCAAATAAGAGAAAAATTTTACCTTCATTTATCAAATGATAAGGTGGACGAAATAATTGATGAACTCAGAAAATAAGACTTATAGAAGAAATGGCTGAGATAACAAAAATACTAACTGAACATACCGATAAACCAGGTATTGATACTTATAAAACTTACCGTGAAAATGGTGGGTACAATGCAGTTGAAAAAGCCTTGAAAGAAATGACTCCCGAGGCGATAGTTGAGGAAGTGAAAAAGTCAGGAATGCGTGGACGTGGCGGAGCCGGCTTCCCAATGGGAATGAAATGGAGTTTCCTCGCAAAACCCGAAGGCGTGCCGCGTTACTTAGTTTGCAACGCAGACGAATCAGAACCAGGTACTTTTAAAGATCACTACTTGATGAAAACCATCCCGCACCTTTTGATTGAAGGGATGATTGTTTCGAGTTTTGCCCTTGGTGCTAATAAGGGTTTCATATACGTACGAGGAGAATTGATGTACGTCATTAAAATTCTTGAGAACGCTATCGAAGAAGCTAAAGAAGCCGGATTCTTAGGAAAGAATATATTAGGAACGGGTTTCGATTTAGAATTAATCGTGCAGCCTGGTGGTGGTGCTTATATCTGCGGCGAAGAAACAGCGTTGTTAGAATCACTGGAAGGAAAACGAGGAAATCCGAGAAACAAACCACCTTTTCCTGCTGTGAAAGGTCTTTACCAATGTCCTACGGTTGTAAATAACGTAGAGTCAATTGCTAACACACCTTGGATAGTACTGAATGGCGGTGATAAATACGCTTCAATTGGTATTGGGCGTAGCACTGGAACCAAATTAATTTCAGCATCTGGGCATATCAATAAGCCAGGAGTTTACGAAGTTCCCTTGGGTATTCCTGTTCGTGAGTTTATGGAGTCTGATGAATATTGCGGCGGAGTTCGTCACGGGCATCAATTAAAAGCATTGGTAGCGGGCGGTTCGTCCGTTCCGATTTTACCCGCTGAGTTAGTCTATACAACTGCTGAGGGAAATGAGCGTTTGATGACCTACGAATCCCTTGCTGACGGAGGCTTTGCTTCGGGTACAATGCTTGGTTCGGGTGGCTTTATCGTCATGGACGAAACGACTTGTATCGTTAGAAATACTTGGAATTTTGCCCGTTTTTATGCTCACGAATCCTGCGGACAATGTTCCCCTTGCCGAGAAGGTACGGGTTGGATGACTAAGGTACTGGAACGTATTGAGAACGGAAAAGGAAGCATGTCAGACATTGACTTGTTAGTAGATGTTGCCAAGAAAATCGAAGGTAATACTATTTGTCCGCTTGGCGATGCGGCAGCTTGGCCGGTAGCGAGTGCTATTCGCCATTTCAGAGATGAATTTGAATGGCATATAACCCACCCGTTAGAAGCAACACGGTCCGGAGCTATTTATATGGGCGAGCCAGTTTTAGCGTAATTAATCAATTCTAAGGTGAATTGTTAAAGGAAATAATTACATTCAGGGAGCATAAAAGTTTACAAGTTAAAAGGCAATTTCTGATAGCTCAAAGCTGAGAATAAATGGAAGAAAATAAAGTTGAATTAATCACAGTCACCATAGATGGCCATCAGGTTCAGGTTGAGGCGGGTACTACAATTATACAGGCCGCTCGAAAAATTGGTCCTGAAGTTGCCCCTCCTGCCATGTGCTATTATGAGCCATTAGAAGGAACGGGCGGTAAATGCCGTGCTTGTTTAGTGAAGGTAGCTCAGGGTTCTGCTCGTGATCCTCGTCCAATGCCTAAGCTTATCGCCTCGTGCATTACGCAGGCACAAGATGGAATGGTTGTTGAAAATTTCACAAGCCCTGAAGTGATTGAAGCACGCAAAGGAGTAGTCGAATTTCTTCTGATAAATCACCCGTTGGATTGCCCAATCTGTGATCAGGCGGGAGAATGTCATTTGCAAGACTTCTCTTTCAATCACGGTGTGGGAGCTTCCCGTTATGAGGAAGACCGCCGGACTTTTGAGAAAGAAGACATAGGCGATAAAATCCAGTTACACATGACACGGTGCATTTTGTGCTATCGTTGCGTAAAAACGGCTGATCAAATCACAGACAAGCGAGTTCATGGTGTAATGAATCGTGGCGACCATTCTGAAATAAGCACGTACATCGAGAAAGCCATTGATAATGATTTTTCGGGAAATATGATTGACGTATGTCCCGTTGGTGCATTGACCGATAAGACTTACCGTTTCAAAAATCGTGTTTGGTTCTCTAAACCTTACGATGCTCACTGCGACTGTGATAAATGCTGCGGAAAAGTACACCTTTGGTACCGCGGAGAAGAAGTTATTCGGGTAACGGGTCGCAAGAACATGTGGGGTGAAGTAGAAGAGTTTATCTGTAACACTTGTCGTTTTGATAAGAAAGCGTCGAGTGACTGGGTTATCGAAGGTCCAACAAAAGTTTCTCGTCATTCAGTAATTTCGGCGAATAAGTACCGAGCAGATTTGATTGAGAAACCTGGTTTCGCTCTTAAAGTTGCCGAAACTCAATACAAAGACATCAACGATGATCGTCCTTACTTGAAAGAGATGGGTGACATCAAAAGCTCTGAAGATTATAAAGGGCTGATGCAAAAAAACAAGGACTACTTCAGAAAGTAATAATATATGGAATCTTTATCAATTGTCAACGTAATCATCGTTCTGACAATATTTTTCGTGTCGCTCGGTATTGCAGCTTACGAAACGTATTTAGAGCGAGTAGTTGCAGCATTTATTCAAGATCGGGTTGGTCCGCATTACGCGGGTCCTCTTGGTTTGTTGCAACCAATTGCGGATGCTTTTAAAATGTTCTTCAAGGAAGATTTTATGCCCGCAAAAGCGGATAAATTACTCTTTGTAATGGGACCGGGACTTGCTTTGTTTACAGCCCTTTTGACAAGTGCGGTAATCCCTTTCGGAGATTCGCTGATTATTGGTGGCGAAGAGTTTTTGCTTCAAGGAATCGAAGTCAATATTGGAATTCTCTGGATATTCGGAATCGTGGCTTTAGGGGTTTACGGAATTCTGATTGGTGGTTGGGCTTCCAATAACAAGTATTCGCTTTACGGTGCTATTCGTGCCGCCTCTTCAAACATCAGTTATGAATTAGCGATGGGAATGGCGATTATTGCTATTATCATGACATCTGAATCACTTTCGGTTCGGGCAATTGTGGAGCAGCAGCATGGTATAAATTGGAATATTTTCTATCAGCCAATGGGCTTTTTGATATTCCTGACTTGTGCTTTTGCCGAATGTAATCGGACACCGTTTGATTTACCCGAATCAGAAAACGAATTAGTGGCGGGTTATCACACCGAATATTCTTCCATGAAATTGGGCTCTTACTTATTTGCCGAATATTTAAATATGTTCGTGACTTCGGCGTTAATTTCCTGCTTATACTTTGGTGGATTCAACTACCCTGGAATGGACTGGGTTCATTCAGCGTTAGTAGGCGTGGCTGGAGAAGCGGCGGGTCATAATATCGCAACTTTTGTAGGTCTAGGAGCATTCTTTACTAAGATATTTTTCTTTATATTCTTGTTCATGTGGGTTCGGTGGACAGTTCCACGTTTCCGTTACGACCAATTAATGAATTTGGGTTGGAAAGGGCTAATACCATTAGCGGTAGTCAATATGGTCATTACTGCTGCCGCTCAATTATCGGGTAGTCCACTTATTGGTAGTTACATTGGTTTGGCGATATTCTTAATTGTTTTTGTGTTAATTTGGCCATTGGTCAAGCCCAAAAGCAGGATGATAGTTAAAGGAACGACCGTGACACAAACGACCGTGACACAATAGAATTATTGCAAAAATTTAAGCGTTAAGCTTTTTATAACTACATTATGCAATTAACAGACAGAGCTAAAAAGACTGATAAAAAAGAACTTAGTCTCCTCGAACGAACTTATTTGCCGGGTTTAGCTGCCGGCTTGGGAATTACGATAAAGCACTTTTCTAAGAGCTTATTTTCAAAGCAGGTAACAATTCGTTACCCTGACGAAAAAAGGTACTTAGGTCCAGTTTTTCGTGGACACCATATTTTGAAACGCGATGATATGGGTCGTGAACGCTGCACGGCTTGTGGACTTTGTGCGGTTGCTTGCCCTGCGGAGGCCATTTCTATGGTAGCTGGCGAGCGTCAGAAAGGCGAAGAACATTTGTATCGGGAAGAAAAATATGCTGCTCAGTACGAAGTAAACATGCTACGTTGTATCTTTTGCGGTCTTTGTGAAGAAGCCTGTCCTAAAGAAGCAATTTACTTGCGTCATGACGAGTTCGTTCCAGTATTTACGTCAAGAAAAGATGTTATTTACGGAAAAGATCAACTCGTAGAAGACATGGATAACCGCTACACCCGCGATGCTTGGACGAAAGAAGATATGGAGCAAATGTGGGTCGAACAACGGGCAGCAAAAGGAATACAATCCTAATTTAAAAAATTAACAGAAAAACCAATGTTTTCTCTCTCTTCCATTCAGTGGGCATTTTACTTCTTAGCTGTATTGACCCTTTTCGGAGGCTTGGGTACCATTATGTCTAAGAATCCGATACACAGCGTTCTGTATTTAATACTCACGTTTTTCTCGCTATCGGCACACTATATTTTGATGAATGCTCAGTTTTTAGCTGTGGTGAACATCATCGTTTATGCCGGAGCAATTATGGTGTTGTTTCTCTTTGTGATTATGTTCTTGAATATGAGGGAGCAAGAAGCCAACGAGTTGAAGAAAAACTCCACCATCATCGCAGCAAGTATTGTGGGTGGTACAATCGGAGTTGTTTTAGTGGCGATGTTTCGTCAGGTGCAAACCCGACCAACTAACCCAGACTCCTACGATTCACAAATTGGAATGATTGAATCATTGGGTAATTTTCTTTACAAGGATTATATTCTCCCGTTCGAGCTCGTCTCCATCTTGTTTTTAGTAGCAATGGTTGGAGCGGTAATGTTAGGAAGTAAGGCTAAAGGAGAGCGGGACTTTTAAGAAAATCTGTTCATCAAGCCTTCTTTCAACGCGTAATTAGAAATCTTCATTTCCTTGATTTGATACGTCTCAATGATGAAACGTACCAAGCAAACTGCTACTACAATCATATCAACTCGCAGTTCAACCATTCCAGAAACTTCCATTCGTTCGGTTCGGTTCCGATAGACGAGCAGTTCGTAAGCTTCTTTGAATGCGGCAATCGGGTAGTCAAAACCTATCTCTTCTTCAGGTAAAGAATTAAATTCCTTCATCCAATGGATATCATTCAGCGTATCAAATGAACCTGATGAACCAACTAAAATCTCTGGCCTGTATTGGTGCATGGCATTTGCCAGCGGAATCAGATTCTCCCGCAAATAATTATCTAATCTTTCAACGGCTTTAGTAGAAATTGGGCCAGATTTCATGAATAATTCCATGAGACGTTGTCCACCAATCTCGAAACTCTGTTTCCAGAGAATACCCGAATTATTAGCGATAATAAATTCAACGCTTCCGCCGCCGATGTCTATAATCAATGACGGTCTCGTGATTTCTACGGCCTGTCGAACACCTTCGTAGATTAGTGCTGCTTCTTCATCCCCCGAAATCACTTGAATTTTAATAGCAGTTTCGTTAAAAACTCTGTCCGTAAACTCCATTCGGTTATTGGCATTCCTTACCGCACTTGTAGCAGTAGCAATAATATTTTCTGGTTGAATTTCGAACCTGTCAATCTCTGTTCTGAAATCTTTCAAAACTTTCATTGCTCGCTCAATTGCTTCTGGTGTTATCAATTGTGAATTAATACCCCCTTTTCCAAGTTGGGTCGCTATTGACGTCGTAAAGTGAATTTTCTTGGAGGGTACTTCAACAATCAATAGGTGAAATGTATTAGTACCAAGGTCTATAAAGGCTTTTTTCATTAATTATCTTTTAATTCGGCCGGAGGTATCTCCCGCCACTATATCATTCACTTCTTCTACGCTTACTAAATTAACATCTCCGTTAATCGTATGTTTCAACGCGGATGCTGCTACCGCAAAATCGAGGGCTTCCTTGGCAGTTTCGAGCATTAATTCTCCATATATATACCCGGCAATAAACGCATCTCCGCCACCAATTCGGTCGATAATAGGCTCAATATCAATTGTTTGTGATTCCGTATAAACTAAGCCGTCGTACATGATTCCTTTTAGGGCATTGTGAGAAGCACTGTGCGTGGTACGACGGGTGGTAAGTATTTTCTTTACCTTGGGAAAGGCAGCCATCATCTGAACGGAACTATTGATAAACGTATTTTCAATTCCCGCTACAACTTCTATTCCAAAGATATCGCTGGCATCACGTTCACTGCAAGTTATAATATCGCACCCATTCACTAAATCAGGCATGATTTCCTGAGCTGTTTTTCCGTACTGCCAAAGGTTACTCCGGTAGTTCACATCTGCTGAGATAGTAATACCCTTTTCCGAAGCTTTCTGAATGGCTTGTTTGGTGATTTGTAAACAATTCTCAGAGAGGGCGGGAGTAATACCTGTCCAGTGAAACCAGCCTGCACCTTTGAATATTTCGTCCCAGTCAAACCACTCGGGCTGTGCCATCGCCATCGCCGAATATTCACGGTCGTAAATTATTTTTGAAGCCCGCAAGGCACTGCCAAACTCCACAAAGTAGGTTCCGATACGTTTACCACGTTGCAGCATATGGGTAGTTTCCACGCTCAGCTGTTTGTAATAATTGACTGCCGCATCTCCAATTTCGTTTTTAGGGAAAGCGGTAACATGAGCCGCTGGAATGCCGAATTGAGTCAACGATGCCGCGACGTTGGCTTCGCCGCCGCCGTACGTAGCGTTGAAAGATTGTGCCTGCGTAAACCGGGTGTTATTTGGAGGAGCTAAACGAAGCATAACCTCTCCTAGTGTGACAACTTTCTTCATTTGATTATTTTTTACCTCACCCTGCCCTCTCCTCCGAGGAGAGGGCAGGGTGAGGTATCTTATAAAACTTTCGGGCGTTCTCACCCATAATTTTCTTCTTTTCGTTTTCTGTAAACGAGGAAATATAACGCGTAATAATCTGTTTGACTTCGTTGTAATTTGCGGCAACTAAGCAAACTGGCCAGTCAGAACCAAACATTATTCGGTCAGTGCCGAACGTTTCAAAGACAATATCCAAGTAAGGTACAACCTCTTCGTACGTCCAGTTTTTCCAATCTGTTTCGGTCACAATACCAGATACTTTACAGCAAACATTAGACTGAACAGCTAATTTACGAATATCGCGTCTCCAGTCGTCAATTTTTCCGTTTTTAATCATAGGCTTAGCAAGATGATCCAGCACAAAGGGTTGATTCGGGAAGTTTTGCGTAAGTATAATTGAAGCAGGTAACTGATGCGGAAATATGAGTAAATCGTATGTAAAGTTATAATCTCTGAGTGCCTTGATTCCGCGTTGGAAACTTGGTTTTAAAACAAAGCTATCGTCGGGTTCAGCTTGTACAACGTGACGGAAACCCGCTAATTTTGGGACATTTTTTAATTTAGCGAGTTGATCTGAAATATCACCTGCCTGTAAATCAATCCAGCCGACCACCGCTTTAACAAAATCGTGCTTTTGAGCTAAATCCAATAAGAACTCTGTCTCTGCCAGAGATTGACTTGCCTGAATCGCTACGCACCCTTGAATATCGTTTATTTCAAGAATGGGTTTCAAGTTTTTGGGTAAAAAATTACGTTGAATTACTTGCATTGAGTCGTCAATCCACGCATCACGTGCGGGGTCAAACTGCCAGAAATGTTGATGAGAATCTATGTTCATAAGTAGTTATGAGGTGCTAAAATTTAGCAAAGTGCTTAGTAACTAAATTTACAACGAAACGCCTCGTTTCCACGGAATAAAATCATCTTGTCTGTTCAGTACGGCTTTAACTTGTATGTCGCCACTTGCAATATCAATTATCAGATTCAGTAACCTGTTGCCGGTTTCTTCCAAGGTTTCGTTTCCGTCAATGATTGTTCCGGCGTTAAAGTCAATTATGTCGCTCATTCTTTCGCTCAAGATAGTATTCGTCGCTACTTTAATAACAGGAGCAATGGGGTTTCCGGTTGGCGTACCGAGTCCGGTGGTAAATAGTACTACTGTCGCACCTGAGCCCACCATGGCAGTAGTAGATTCAACGTCGTTACCTGGCGTGCAGAGCAGTGATAATCCGACTTCCTTAATAGCTTCGGGATAATCTAAAATATCTGTAATGGGGGAGGAGCCGCCTTTTTTCGCCGCTCCGGCTGATTTAATGGCATCGGTAATTAAGCCATCTTTAATGTTTCCTGGCGACGGGTTCATGTCAAAACCTGACCCTACGGCAGCCGCTCTGCTGTTGTAAGTGGTCATTAATTCCTGAAAACGAGTGGCTTTCTCAATGCTTACACAACGATTCGCGAGTTCTTGCTCGACTCCGCAAAGTTCAGGAAATTCACTCAAAATAGTTTTACCTTTCAATGCCGAAATGATGTCTGAAACGTACCCCAATGTTGGGTTTGCCGAGATGCCCGAAAAGCCATCTGACCCTCCGCATTCTAATCCGATGCGTAACTTGCTCAGTGGTGCGGGTTGACGTTTATTCTCATTGGCTTCAACAATTCCTAAGATGGTAAGCTTTAGAGCTTCGTCAATTAAATCTTCTTCTATGCCAAACGCTTGTTGATCGAGGATGTGTACTGGACAGTCAAATTCAGGATTTCGCTTGTGAATTTCTTCTTGTAAAATTCTCGCTTCGGCGTTTTGGCAGCCAAGGCTAAGTACAGTTGCTCCCGCCACGTTTGGGTGGGTAATATAACCCGCCAATAGACCGCAGAGAGCTTGGGCATCTTGTCGGGTTCCGCCGCAGCCGCCTTCGTGGGTAAGAAATTTTATGCCATCTACGTTCGGAAATTTAGAATTTACAATGGTACTTTTCGGTGATTTCGGAAGTTTGAAATTTAGTACTTCTTCCTTCGTTTTTCCCGATTGAACAAGCGAAAGTAATTGTTGAGCTTTTGCTTCGTAGGTATCGGTTGTTTGATAACCCAGTGTAGTAATTAAGGCACTTTTTAGTTTATCAACGTTATGGTTCTCGCAAAATACCAAGGGTATAACAAGCCAGTAATTAGCCGTTCCTACGTTGCCACTTTTTCGGTAAAAACCGTTGAATGTTCTATTTTTCCACGCATCAGTATTCGGCGGGAGCCAAGTCGTGTCGGTTTGCTTTACGCTGTAATCTTCTACGGCGTGTCTCAGATTAAACGTAGTTAGAAGCCCACCTTCGGGTACGTCAGCTACCGTTTTCCCAACCAATACTCCGTACATATAAACTTTCGAGCCGAGCGGTAAATTATACAACGCAAACTTATGTTTTGCCGCGATGTTTTCCTGTACTATAACTGATATCTTGTTCACTATAACTGTGCTGTCTTTAGGCAAATCGCGTAAGGCAACAATGGCGTTATCTTTTGGGTCAATCTGTAGAATATTATTCATTTTCTAATAGTTTATCTGCTTAATTGCGTAATTTTTCTTCGAGCTTATTCGCTAAATAATCACGTAGTAATATCACAAAAAAACCCTAATCCTTAGATTAGGGCAAGAATAATATTGAGGAAGTATTTCTGTCACTCCCATTTTAGTTCTGTGGTGCTAAAAGCGTCTTCTGGCTCACTAACTGTTTCGGCAGTTACTTTGGTTTCAGTTTCAACTACAGGTGCTACGGTAGTTTTTTGTTCAATTACTTTCTTGGCTACTGGCTCACCTTCTATGAAGGTTTCGGTAGAATGCTCATCCGTAAATTGCGAAAAATCGAAGTCAGGAATTAGTTCTTTCTTGATGTGATCTACCGTTCCTTGTAAGGCATCTGCAAATTTTTCAAAATCCTCTTTATAAATAAACATCTTACTTTTCTCGTAAACAAATTCACCATCTTGTTGAAAACGACGGCTTTCCGTAATGGTCAGGTAATAATCGTTTGAACGTGTGGTTCGGACATCAAAAAAGTAGGTACGTTTTCCTGCACGAACTCTCTTAGAGTAAATTCTATCTCTATCTTCTCTTTGCACAATTCTTGGTTTTAGAGTTTAAACATTCAATCAAAAATACTTTTTTCTTCCTTATAAAAAAACTGTGAAGCTCTATTTTTGGTACTTTAAATAAAAAAAATGTTATTTTATATAGAATGCCACTCACAAAATTAGTGGTACTTTTACCATTAGCTTTACAAGCTGTACCGCAAATTCTATTATTGTTAAACAGTAAAACGAATCTTTTCAAAAAATGAAGAATGGACAATTATTACTTCTGTGTGCGGTTTTGTTACTCTATTCAAGTTGTTATTCGCAGGTCGACTGTTGCCCCGAAGAGCTCGTATTAGGTAGTACAGTAGTGGGGAAGGCGTCCTACTACGGTCCTCGCTTTCACGGTAAGACAACGGCAAATGGCGAGAAAATGGATAAGTTTGATTTGACTTGTGCTCACAAAACGCTCCCTTTTGGTACGATGCTTAAAGTTACCAACTTAGCAAACGGCAAAAGTGTAATTGTGCGGGTAAATGATCGGGGACCCTACTCGGGCAGTCGCATCATTGATATTTCACTTGAGGCCGCTAAACAAATTAAAATGATAGATCGGGGAGTGCAACGGGTGCAAGTCATGACAATTGGTTGCTGTAGCGAAGTGTACCTGAGCAGACCCGAAAATAGGGAAGTTGATAAAACAGTTTCAGTTGATGACCCAACAACCATCCGTAATTGAACGTTGTATAGGTATTCAACCTTTTCCAATTTAGTTATAGAATACGTTTAATGGCGAATATAAAAGAATTAGACTTAGCTACGATACGTACTTACGGGAACGTAGAACTTCTTGCCCGACAGCTCGTCGAAGGGTTTATTACGGGATTACACCGTTCACCATTTCACGGATTTTCGGTAGAATTTGCCGAACACCGTCTTTATAATTCGGGTGAAAGTACCCGTCATATTGACTGGAAAGTGTACGCCAAAACTGATAAAGTTTTTGTGAAACGCTACGAGGAAGAAACTAACCTGCGTTGTCACTTATTGATAGACACCTCTTCTTCAATGTACTATCCGCAGGACACCAATGGTAAAATAACTTTTAGTGCGTTGGCGGCGGGTACCCTCGCGTATTTGATGCAAAAGCAACGGGATGCTGTTAGTTTGACGACATTTGCGGAAGGGATAGAGTTACAAACGCCTATTAAGTCAACTTCTTCTCATACCCATCAGCTGTTTGCCCATCTGAATAACCTCATTTCTTCGGAAGCTAAAGCTAAAGGAACGGCAGTCGCGGACACGTTGCACATGATTGCCGATAAAATACCCCGCCGATCTTTAGTGGTGCTCTTCAGTGATATGTTTGACGATATTGAAAGTGCCGATAAGCTTTTTTCTGCTCTTCAACATTTGCGGCACAATAAACACGAAGTGCTGCTTTTTCACGTCACCGATTATAAAACCGAACGAGAATTTCAGTTTGAAGAAAGACCTTACGAATTTACCGACGTGGAAACGGGACAGAAAGTAAAACTCCAGCCCTCGCAGGTGAAGGAGCAATACACCGAAACTATCGAGAAGTTTTACTACGATCTTAAACTACGCTGCGGGCAGTATAAAATTGATTTCATCGAAGCCGATATAAACAAAGGTTTTAATCCGATAATGAATTCGTTTTTGGTCAAACGGTCGAAGATGAAATGAATCTCATAAACCTCAGATGCCTTTGCAATCAATTTTGTTTCTGCTGGTTTGATACGCTTTTCGCTGACCCACTCCGATTAGGGGGAAGTCTTTGATAACCTTTCCAGCGTATTTCCCAACGCCTCGCAGTTTACCTACTTGAGTGGCGTAACGTTCGAGTTTTTAGTGCAACTATCAGCGGGGCGGGGCTCACGTCTGAATCTTTACCGCCGCAGCCTAATGCGATAAATACCACCGATGCAATCAGATAAATCTTAACTTGGTTTCTCGTCCGGCTATTTTTAACTGGTTATAAAGCTATTTCCAATAAAAATATCGGGTAAATAAACTGTTATTAAGAGTTTTTAAAGAGTTTTATCTCGCGGTTAATTTTTGGAGAATCTATTGATTTTCGAGTAAAAACTGAATAATTACTTACCACTTTATTAAACTTGTAGCCGTGAAAATTGACATAAACTGTGATATGGGCGAAGGTTTTGGCACCTGGAAAATGGGAAACGATGCCGAATTGATGAATTACGTTTCGTCCGTAAATATTGCCTGCGGGTTTCACGCTGGAGACGCTACCATTATGCGAGAAACGGCGAAGTTAGCAATTGAAAAAGGCGTAAAAATAGGAGTCCACGTGGGCTATCCTGACTTACAGGGTTTTGGCAGACGAAGTATGACACTTTCTCCGCAGGAAGTTTATGATATCTGCGTTTACCAAATCGGAGCGATGGAAGCAACCGTACGAGCATTGGGAGGAAAGCTTCACCACGTAAAACCGCACGGTGCATTGTATAATGCCGCTGCCAAAGATATAAACTTGGCAAAAGCAATCTCTGACGCAGTAAAAGCCGTAGATGCTGACTTAACGCTGTATGGTCTGGTAAACAGTTTTTTAATTTCGGAAGCGGAAAAAGTAGGATTGAAAACCGCCGCCGAAGCTTTCGCCGACCGAACTTACCAACCGGATGGTTCGTTGACCCCGAGAAGTCAGCCAAATGCGTTGATTTTATCTACAGAAAAAGCGGTAAGTCAGGTGCGTGAATTAGTGGATAGCCAGACCATTATTTGCGTTGATGGTTCTACAATTTCGTTAAAAGCAGAAACGATTTGTATTCACGGAGACGGAGAACACGCTGTTGAATTTGCCAAGGCTATTTGGGGAATCATGCTGGATTAATATTCAATTTCCTATTTTACCAATTGCCCACTCAAGCGGAGCAAATCTACTTCCGAAATCTGACGGTTAAATCGGGCGTTCACCAATCGGTTAAGCGAAATATCGTAAGAGCGTTGGGCTTCAATGAGTTCGAGAATAGTTGATCCGCCCAGTTTGAACTTTTCGAGCGAAATATTCAGATTTTCTTCTGTTACTTTTTGATTGGCTTCCTCAATTTCTTCAATTTTCTCGTCAGTAACGTACTGATTATAGGCAGCTACCACATCGGCGGTTACTTGTTGGAAAAGGTTCTCTTGCTGTAATTCTACGACATTGATATTCATCTTCGCAATTTCAATATTGCGGCGGGTCTGCTGACCGTTAAAAATGTTCCAACGGGCGGTAACACCAACGTTCAGTCCGGTGCTTTGATTAGAAACAATAAACCCAGCGTTATTGCTTGAAAAGTTGTAGCCGAACGAAGAATTCAAATCAATTCTTGGTTTCAAAAATGATTGGGCTGCTTGTTTACTTAACTTCGCTATTTCCATTTCTTTTTGCAGAAGTAACAAGTCCCGGTTATTACTTTTCGCTTCATTCAGCAAATCGTACAGGTTGTATTGCAACGCGGGCGTATCCTGTGTTTCTACATCAAATTCTGCATCAGGTGGTCTGCTCAGTAAGGTATTTAGCTGAATCTTGGCGGTCTTGAGGGCATTCTCAGTTAATGTAAACGTTGAACGTTGTGTAGTCAAATCGCTCTGAGATTGTAAATAATCCAATTTTGACCCACGACCAAATTCCCACCGTTGTTTGGTGATACTGAGCCGTTCATTGTAGAACTTAATAATAGTGTTCAGGTATTTTAACGATTGATTTTGCAGCAGTAATTCGTAATACGTTTGCATAACGTTTACGAGCGTATTTTGTACCGTAAGTTGTTGCTGTGCCAATTGGCGTTGTCCTTGAGACTTCAACGTTTCAAAACGGGTTTCCATTAGTCGTCCGTCGTATAAAGTCCAGAGTAGCGATACGTTAGTATTGGGTGAAAACGAACGCCCGAAGCGATTGATAGTTCGCCCGTCAAAAAAGCGTTGATTTACGTAATTTCCGTTCGTTCCAACGTTAAGATTATAATCAATAATGGGCAACATTCCGGCGTTGCCGCGGTAAACCTGCTTCTTCGCAATATCGGTTTGTTGCTCCGCAATTTTTATGGCGAAGTTGTTTTCAAGAGCAATTTCAATCGCTTTGCCTACCGTGAGGATGTTTTGAGCATTGCTAATCGTAAAGATAAGGCACAGAAATGTACCGAGTAAAAATCCTTTTTTGAGCATATGAGTAAATGAGGACGCTAAACTTAAAGTATAAAGGTAGTTATTTAACCGTCTGGCACTTTGCTAAGTTTCTGACATAGCGACCAACCGTTTAAGAGATTAGACGAAAGAAAAATATTACTTCAGTTTCTCGTTGTTTTTGTGCCTGTCAAAATCCCGGTTGGTCTTCTTTTCGAGGTTCTTTTTCATCGCCTCGGTCAAATCGATGCCCGTTTGATTGGCAAGACAAATCAGCACGAAAAGTACGTCTGCCATTTCGTCGCCGAGGTCTTTGTTTTTATCTGATTCTTTCTCGGATTGTTCGCCGTAACGCCGAGCCATGATGCGAGCTACTTCGCCCACTTCTTCCATGAGCATGGCGGTATTGGTTAATTCGTCAAAATACCGCACGCCAACGGTGGTAATCCACTCGTCAACGATTTCTTGGGCTTCTTGGATGGTCATTGATTAGGGGTTAGTCCTGATAATTATTAGGAGAGGAATTAGTGAAATGTTTTCAACGGATAGACCTCTTTGATTCTTTCAAAATCAATGTCGTCGTGTACGAGTATTAAGTCATTTTCTAAGGAATAAAATGCTATTAGGCAGTCGTTTGGCTTGCGAATAGTTATTCCTTTTTTGCGAAGTGTGAAATACATTTTAGCGGCTTCGGTATGGGCGTGGTAATGTTGGCAAGGAACGGTATTAAATCCGCCAAATACTTTCAGATATTTTTCAAACTGCTTAAAGTCGTTTAAACCTTGTAGAGCTTCTTGAATAATCGTAGGGCAATACCAAACCCTATCATATTCTAACATTGAATACGTAAGCAAATCAACTGAGGGTGTTCTTTTTCCTTTCCAAAAATTTATCCAAACACTTGTGTCGACTAAAATCGGCTCACTTATGACCATTGGTTCTCATTTCTTCTAAATTTCCTTCCCAAGCCATTGAACCTTGTAGTTTTAACATTTCCAATCGCAATAAGTATTTCGAATACTTTTGCATTGCTTGATTAACGATGTCTTTTTTACTTTTTAAACCACTGTACTTTAAAGCAGTTTCCATGAATTCATCTTCAATATCAATGTTTGTTCTCATTCTATACTTAGTTTATACACCAAATATACGAAATTTGTACACACTCGGTAAGGGGGTACAGTTTTTATATTTTCCCTTTCAAAAAGTCAGCGGTGTAATTTCCCTCGATTTTTACCATTTCTTCGGGAGTTCCTTCGAAGCAAACATAACCGCCGCCGTCGCCGCCGTCAGGACCTAAATCGATGACCCAATCGGCAGATTTGATGACCTCCATGTTATGTTCAATCACAATAACGGAATCGCCTTGTTCTACTAAAGCGTTTAGGGCCTTGAGTAATTTTCGGATGTCGTGGAAGTGTAATCCCGTGGTTGGTTCGTCGAAGATAAACAGCGTTTTTCCTGTATCGGCGTTTCCTTTTGAAAGAAAATACGCCAGCTTTACGCGTTGGGCCTCTCCGCCTGAAAGAGTATTGGATGATTGTCCCAAACCAATATATCCTAAACCTACGTCTTGCAACGGACGTAACCTTTTGGCAATTCTGGGTTCACCTTTTTCGAAGAACTCAATGGCTTCGTCGATTGTCATACTCAGAATATCGGAGATGTTCTTTTCATTGAAAGTAACTTCTAATATCTCCTGCTTGAACCGCCTGCCTTTACAGCTTTCGCAGGTTAGCTTTACGTCCGCCATAAACTGCATTTCGATGGTCTGTTGACCTTCTCCCTGACAAGCTTCGCAGCGACCTCCGTCTACGTTAAACGAGAAAAAAGCGGGTTTGTAATCCCGTACTTTTGACAAATGCTGATCCGACATCAACGCCCGAATGGCATCGTAGGCTTTGATGTACGTAACTGGGTTTGAGCGGCTCGATTTACCAATTGGGTTTTGATCCACCATCTCGATTTGCGTAATGCGTGCAAGATTGCCTTTTAACTCTTTGAATTTCCCGCTATCCTGCGAGTAGCTGCCTTTTCCTCGCATCAATGCCGGATACAAAATGCCTCGTACGAGCGTAGATTTTCCGGAACCACTTACGCCCGTTACAACGGTTAATGTCCCTAACGGGAATTTTACAGAAACGTCTTTCAGATTATTTTCTTTACCTCCAATTACTTCAATGAAATCCGTTGCTTTGCGGCGGTGTTTGGGAACAATAATGGTATCTTCTCCAGAAAGGAAACGGAGGGTGTGAGAGTCTCGGTTCTTTAGCTTCTTACTTATTTTGGCTGACTTTTTAATTTCTAACTTTCCTTGGAAAATCAAATTTCCGCCCAGCTTTCCGGCGTCAGGGCCAATGTCAATAATGTCATCGGCGGCACGCATAACTTCCTCTTCGTGCTCAACTACGATAACCGTATTTCCAATATCACGAAGAGATTCCAGCACGCTAATAAGCCGTTGTGTATCACGGGGGTGGAGACCAATGCTCGGTTCGTCTAAGATGTACATGGAACCAACTAAGGCACTTCCCAAAGAAGTGGCAAGACGAATCCGCTGCGATTCCCCACCCGAAAGGGTAGAGGCAAGGCGATTCAAGGTCAGATAGCCTAACCCAACTCTTTCCATATAATCCAATCGGTTCTGGATTTCAATCAGAATACGTTTGGCGATGGCATTCTCGGCTTCGGTGAGTTCAAGCTCCTGAAACCATTTACTCACTTCTTTGAGTGACATCAAGACCAAGTCAATGATTGATTTACCGTGAACTTTTACGTAGCTGGCATCGCCCCGTAAACGAGAACTCCGGCATTCGGGACAAATGGTACGACCGCGGTACCTTGACAGCATCACTCGGTATTGTACTTTGTGAGCTTTAGCTTCCACAAAGCTGAAAAATTTATCAAGTCCATCGAAGTACTCATTGCCCCGCCAGAGTAATAGTTTTTCGTCTTCGGTTAGTGATTTATATTCTCGGTGAATGGGGAAGTCAAATTTGATTCCATTTCGGATGAGTGGAACTAACCATTCGCCCATTTTTTCGCTTCGCCAAGGGGCAATTGCTCCTTCAAAAACGGAAAGGGTTTTATCAGGAATGACCAGTTCGGGGTCAAGTCCCAACACATTTCCGAAGCCTTCGCAGCGTCGGCACGCCCCGTACGGATTATTAAACGTAAATAAATTCACGCTCGGCTCTTCGAAAACTATCCCGTCAAGCTCGAAACGATCGGAGAACATAACTCCACCGGAACGCTGTCCGTCCTCGTCAATGATGGACAAGGGGCTTCCTTGCTTCGACTCGTCCAAACTACTTTTTGCGTCGGGTGAAGGATTTAAAACCACGCATTCTCCTTCGCCTTCAAACAAAGCCGTTTGTACGGAATCCGAGAGGCGGTATTGCGTATCTTCGTCGGGATTATTGTTTTCGTCAAATTGAATAACGGCACGGTCAATGAGGATAAAAAGTTCGCTCATCTTAAAACCTTTGATGCTTGCCTCGCCACTCGTAATGTCCTCTATTTGCAGTACCTTCCCTTTAGCAACTAAACGGGTATAACCTTTTTTCAATAACAGGTCAAGTTCCTGATTTAGCCCCCGGTTCTCTCCAACTTTGAACGGGGCCATAATCATAAACCGTGTTCCTTCTTCAAAGGAGAAAAGGTAGTTTATTACGTCGGTTACGCTATCTTTTTTTACTTCGTTTCCGCTTACGGGTGAAAGCGTTCTTCCGACTCGGGCAAAGAACAATTTGAAATAATCGTAAATCTCAGTGGTTGTTCCAACGGTTGAGCGGGGGTTTTTTGTCGTGACCTTTTGCTCAATGGCAATAGCGGGAGAGATACCTTTGATGTATTCTACCTCGGGTTTCTCCATACGTCCCAAAAACTGTCGGGCGTAGCTGCTGAGGCTTTCCACGTACATCCTTTGCCCTTCGGCGTAGAGTGTATCAAATGCCAACGAAGATTTTCCGCTGCCCGAAAGCCCCGTGATAACGGTCAGCGAGTTTCGTTTTATGGCTACATCAACGCCCTTGAGATTATTTACTTTTGCCCCTTTTATGATAATGTATTGGCGTGGGTCAAGGTCATCAATGCTTTTGTGTTGAGTGGATATTATGTTGTAAGTCATGCGGAGATTTCGATGCGATTTACCGTAGAATAAAAATATTCTCTTTTGTAGAGAAGAGCTAGTATATTTAACACAAACTTAGCCCCAAAAGATTCAAGACCATGAAACTTAAAACTTTACTATCTCTTATACTATCGTTAGCATTTTTTGTTGCGGATGCCCAACAAAATAATATTCCTGCCGAACAGCAATTGTATTTTGATTTTAACGGAAATATTTCAGACAACTCCGTTAATGGACTGTCGGCTGCCGTAACAAATATCTCCTTTGAGGCAGACAGAAGCAGCAGCCCGTTACGTGCGGGAAGGTTTGGCGGGTGTAATTCTTTATCCCATATTCAAGTTTCTGGTTTTAATGACCAAATGGACTTTGCAACGGGCGGGACGATAGCGATGTGGGCTAAGCCCGACTTAAATAATAGTATGGATCCTGCAACGGGGAATTGTATTGCCAATGGACGCCATACATTTTTCTCCAAAGGCGGTGACGGCTCTAATACCCCGCCTGGCTTTTACGCTTATACTTCCATTGATAATGGAACCCAGACTATTGCATTCAAAAGCTCTTCTAACTCAGGAAACGTAGATGATTCATTTACTATTCCCTATACCGATGCGTGGCATCATTATACGTTTGTTTTCACCACCACCAATTTGAAAGTGTACGTAGATGGTGTATTAAAAAGAGACGTAGCTATAAATCTGAGTTTTACCGAGGCAAATAATCAAACGCTTTACATTGGTACGTTGGGACCAAAGTCAACACCCGTAAATGGTATAACCTATTGGTTTCCGTTTGGCGGGTTGATGGACGAGTTTCGGTTGTTTACCAAGGCGTTGACGGCGGCGGAGGTGGAAGGTATACATCAAAATGTTAAAGTAGGTGGTGTTGCTCCGAATGTTAATTTTTTTAAAGAACTGGTCTCTTCTAGCGGGTTTTCAAGCAGTTCGAGTTCAAAAATTAAGGTAAATAATGGAGAAGTAATATTTACATCATCAAGGGGACGTGGAAGATCAATTTCCAGCTCATCAAGTTTAGTAAAAATTGATTGGTATGATAATGATATTGTGATTAAGAGCGATACGGTTATTTCTTGCAGTCGCTCAATATCAAGTAATCACTGTGAGTTTTATTCAGGATTCTTCTCCGAAGTTAGAGGAAATGAACAACTGTTATCACTAACCTTAACAGGGCAAAATTCTCAAACAAGGACCGTATGGATAGTTGATATTAATACAAGGTCCCGATTATTTAGTATTAATTCTAATTCATATGGGATTCCTGCATTGATATTTTTTTACAACGGGAATTACTACAATGTCGGAACAAGATGGAACGGAACTACTAATGGTAATGACCTCGTATTATCTAAATTCAATGGTAACGGTACTTTTATTCAATCAGCAACAATTCAAGACGCAAATGTAAATAATTATGATTGGGATGGAGGCGGCAAATTATTGATTGGAGGACAAGAAAGTTCATATATATTGAACTTAAATACTTTCGGCTACATAAGTACTAACGTTTCCGCAAAAAACTGTAAATGGGTTGGCGATGAATTTATTCTCTCAAATGATAACAATACCTTTAGGTCTACGAGTCAGTTTTCCTTAACATCATTAACGAACGATTTAAGGAAGATTGATTTACTTACTAGTGGTGAATACCTCCTTTCAACGCAAACGGATATTCACAAATATGGACGTAATCATATTTTAGAAAATAACTATATTGGGATAGGCAATTTTGAGCCTATTGGGTTGAGTAATTTTTATGTAAGGAGTGGCGACTTCATTAAGATATATGATTCTAACTTCAATTTGTTGTGGCAGTATTTTACCCCCTCTACTAATTCTTGCACACTGAAACAATATGAGCAGCACTGGTACTTAATTGAAAATTCTTACTCTGCTCGTAAATCGACAATAAATCAAATAGCGTTAAGTGGCACATTGATATGGCGAAAGGATATTTCAACACTAATAAGTAATTTAGAAATTTTAGCAAATGATGAAGTTAGTTACATTTCACGATTTTCTGAAAGCACTGGTTCGGGTGAGTTACAATCAAATCATTTTCTGACTCGTTTAAATAGTGTGGATAATCCATGTGACTTTGGAGTGTCTACAAGTAATATCAAAAATATTTATTGTTCTACTTCAACGTACAATCCAGCGTATATTCAAGTTGGAGAAAGGATAGATTCCTTCGGTAAATTACTCGGTCTACCGGATGATTTTGATACTTTTTGGGAAAAAGACGGAAGTAAAATTCAGGAAAATGGCGTTGATTCTTATCAAATACTTATTTCTGAATCAGGAACTTATACCGCAACAGTTGTTCAGGGGAATTGTAGTAAAAGCATCTCTAAAACGGTTGCTTTTTCCGATATTTACAACCCATCACCACCAGTTCTAAGCGTACTAAATTCAGAAATTTGTCAAGGAGATTCGGCTTCAATATTTTTCTCAGGATGCAACGGAAGCGTACAGTGGTCACCGTACCTATTTGATAACAATACTGGGGATAATCTAGTAAAATTTAAGCCGAGTTCAAGTGGTAGTTACAGTGCCACATGTTTTAAAGCTAGCACACTTTATGGGAGTTGTCGCTCGGATGCAAGTAATTCAGTGAATATAAGCGTAATCGCATTTCCACAAGCAATCTCACTCGCTGGTCCGTCCCCACTAAACGCCACTTACCGAGCCGAACGGATAAACTCGCAACAGAATGTTATAATCAACGGAGCGGTTGATTATAAATCAATAAATGCCATTGTGTTGAATCCCGGTTTTTCTACGCAAGGCAACGCTATTTTTAACGCCAAAATTGTTAGTTCTTGCGTAGAGTAGTTTTAGAAGAAACTGTGAAAGTATTCAAGGGAAGGAACTGATTACTCTGCGGACTGTTTTGAACTAACACCCAAACCTCTAACCCCTAAAATAAATGAGTACTTTCAAAGCAGTTGTTTTTGACATGGATGGCGTAATCAGCCACACTAATCCGTACCATGATATTGCGTGGCGGGAATTTCTGAAACGTTACGATATTCCGTCGTCGGATAAGGAATTTGAAGACCATATGTACGGTAAGCACAACAGCTACATCCTGAATTATTTTTTCAAGCGGGAAATACCGATTGAAGAACGAAAAAAACTAGAGTTTGAGAAGGAAGCGTTATTCCGTGAAATCTACGCCGATCACATTGCCCCAATTGCGGGCTTGATGAATTTTATCGAAAACCTACACGCTAACGGCATCAAAACGGGTGTGGCAACTTCTGCTCCAATCGATAATATGCAACTAATATTGCCCGCTTTAGGGTTAGACAAAATAATGGGTTCGATGCTCGCCGAAGGTGACGTTACGAAGCATAAACCTGAACCAGAAGTTTATCTGAAATCGGCAATTAATTTGAGTGTAAAACCCGAAAACTGCTTGGTATTTGAAGATTCAAAATCGGGCGTTCAGGCGGGAGTAAATGCCGGAATGAAAGTAGTAGGCGTAAAAACTACCTATGATGAATCCCAGCTTCCGCCGTGTAATCTTTACATCAACGATTACACAGAAATTAGCCTTGAAATGATCAATGGGCTATTTGTTTAAACTATTTTAATAATCGCTCTTTATACTTCGAAGGGGAAAAGTTCTTCCTCTTTTTAAAGATACGGCTGAAGTACGAGAAACTGTTAAATCCGCTTTGTAAACAGGCTTCTTTTACGCTAATATTTGGTTGTCGGAGTAATTTTTCGGCGAGTTTAATGCGTTCGTCAATGATGTAATCGTTGGGTGATGAACCGATCTCGTTTTTAAATTCTCGGTAAAAACTCGAAACGCTCATATAGGCTTTTTTACTAAGTTGCTCTACCGAAATTTGTTCGTTTAAGTTATCCTGAATATACCTCAGTACGTACGCCATCCGGTTCTTGTTACTGTTGATTTTGGCATTTTGCTGATGAGTTAATTTTGCCTCGTTTTGTAAAATCCGAACGAGGAGTTCTTGCATCAGTAAGTCTGCAAATAAATCTTTGGAAGGGTGGTTTTCGGTAAATATAAAAATCAACCGCTGCAGAATTTGATTGATTGCCTCCTCATTGGTAAAATGCAGGTTATAGTTTGTCATGCACCACTCTCCATTTTCTCGCGGGCTTTGCTCGTTCAGGACTTGGATATTTTGCTGTAGTTTATCGGCAGCGAAAGCAAGTGCCAAACACTTCGTTGGTGCATCGTGGCTTGCTTCGGGGAAATCAATAATCATCGGTTCGTTGGCGGGAAGGATAACAGATTCTCCCGGAAAGAAATCAAAATCGGGTAGCCCATTCAGGTGCATAATTTTCTTTCCCGTAATCATACTCGCAAGCACAGGATCCGACAGTTGGAGGTACACTCGTTCGGCTTGCTGATGCGTTTCAAAAATACTCAACTCCGCATTTTTTAGGTTGTAGATGGTTCTGTTTTCTACCAAACTTTCCAGCTTACGCGTGACTAAGTGGCCGTTAGAGAGTTGAATCATTCTATTTTTGTTAAAGTGTAAATAATAGACTTTTTTCAAGAGTAAATATAAATATAAAAGAATTGTTTCTACACAGTGTGTGGTAGTATTGCACAATGAATGTTGAGAGGATAAGTCAATTGATTGGTAGGAAAGTGCAAAATAATTTAATTATCTTTATATTATTTTGTATTCAAACAATATATCTATTCAACTATGGCAGAAGTACAAAAACAAACAGACAACTTATTAGAAAAGCCCAAGTTTCAGGAAACTTACGATAACTTTATCGGCGGAAAGTGGGTGCCACCAAGCCGTGGTGAATATTTTGATGCCATATCTCCGGTAGATGGAAAGTCATTTACGCAAGTGGCTCGCTCAACCGCAGAAGACATTGAATTGGCACTTGATGCTGCTTGGGATGCTGCTAAAACGTGGAATAAAACTTCCCCAACGGAGCGTAGTAATATTTTATGGAAAATAGCCGATATTATTGAGCAAAACTTGGAGTTACTGGCACGCGTAGAAACGTGGGATAATGGCAAGGCTATCCGTGAAACACGAGCGGCAGATCTGCCCCTCGCCGTTGATCACTTCCGTTATTTTGCGGGTGTTATTAGAGCAGAAGAAGGTTCAGCTTCTGAGTTGGATGCAAATACACTTTCGCTGATAATCCATGAGCCACTTGGTGTGGTCGGGCAAATTATCCCGTGGAATTTCCCGATACTTATGGCAACTTGGAAATTAGCCCCCGCTTTGGCGGCTGGTAACTGCGTCGTTTTAAAACCTGCGGAACAAACCCCCGTGGGTATCATGGTCTTAATGGATTTGATTAAAGATGTGCTTCCGGCTGGTGTGATAAATGTCGTGAACGGATTCGGTATCGAGGCGGGTAAGCCTTTAGCCTCAAGTTCAAGAATCAATAAGATTGCCTTTACTGGAGAAACCACTACGGGGCAGCTTATTATGCAATATGCTTCGAAGAACATTATTCCAGTTACGTTAGAATTAGGTGGGAAATCGCCGAACGTTTTCTTTGAAAATATCATGGATGCGGATGATGAATTCTTCGATAAATGCTTAGAAGGAGCCGCTATGTTTGCTTTAAATCAAGGCGAGGTATGCACGTGTCCCTCCCGGATATTGGTGCAGGAGTCTATTGCCGATAAGTTTATTGAGCGTTTAGTAAAACGGGTGGAAGCCATCAAAATGGGACATCCGCTTGATCCCGAAACCATGATGGGAGCACAGGCTTCTTCTGATCAGTACGAGAAGATTTTGAACTATATTGAGATTGGGAAAGAAGAAGGTGCCGAATTACTCACTGGCGGTGCCGCTCAGGTGGTAGATGGGCTGTATGAAGGTTATTATATCAAACCAACTATTTTTAAGGGCAATAACAAAATGCGGATTTTCCAAGAGGAAATATTCGGACCAGTGGTTTGTCTTACAACTTTCAAGGACGAAGCCGAGGCAATCGAAATTGCTAATGATACGCTTTATGGACTCGGAGCGGGTGTCTGGACGCGTGATACGCATCAGGCATATCAGGCAGCTCGAGCTATTGAAGCGGGTAGGGTTTGGGTAAACTGTTACCACGCTTATCCGGCTCACGCACCGTTTGGTGGCTATAAGAAGTCTGGTATCGGACGTGAAAATCACAAGATGATGCTGTCGCATTACCGTCAGACTAAGAATATGCTTATTTCTTACGACAAGAATAGGTTAGGATTTTTCTAAAATGAGTAGCTTAGTTTCTTAATAATTGAGGAGGTCAGCGATAGCTGCCTCCTCTTTTTTTATCAAAAAAATAATTATGGATATATCACGAATCACTGCTACCGAAGACGCAGTAGAACTTATTGAGAAATTAAGAGCCCAAAACGGCCCATTGATGTTTCACCAAAGCGGTGGCTGTTGCGACGGCTCGGCACCGATGTGCTTTGAGGAAGGTGAACTTTATATCAACGAAACGGATATTTTATTGGGCAAAGTAGCCAACGACGTTCCGTTTTATATGTCGAAAGACCAATACGAATATTGGAAACACACCCACCTTACTTTGGGAGTTACCAAAGGTCGAGGAGCGAGTTTTTCGCTAGAAATTCCGCTTGGGGTACGTTTTATCATCAAATCTCGGTTGCTTACCGCCGAGGAATCCGAAAAGTATAGAGTTAGTTAAAACTCAATACATTTCGCCTGATTCCAGAACTTTCACCCCCGTGGGTTCGTCTTTGGCTACTTCCTGCATGGAGGCGGCTACTTTATCGCCGTCGATAGGTTTATAATTTTTTGGAATGATAAACTCGAGTGCGAGCATTACTTTTTGTCCAATACTTTCGCCAGCACGCTCTTCGTTGCGGTCGCCAAGAAGCAGGGAGGGTTGAAAGATTGCCAATGATTTAAAACCAACTGCCTTCAAAGAACTTTCGATTTCGCCTTTTACCTGATTATAGAAAAGCCACGAGCTGGTATCGGCTCCCATGGCGGTCACTATTCCGTAAAAAGTTGCCCCGTTCGCCTTGGCGGCGTTGGCAATTTTTAACGGATATTTGAAATCAACTTTACGGAAATTATCTTTACTTCCGGCGGTTTTTATTGTAGTACCAAGTGCACAAAATATGTGATCGACGTTGATAATGGACTCGTCCAGATTATCAAAATCAACCACAACTTCATTTAATTTTGGATGTGACTTTCCGGATGGTTTCCGAACTAATGTTTTCACTTCGGAGTAATAATCATCGGTTAATAACCTATCGGTTAATAACCTTCCAATCATGCCGGTTGCACCGACTATTAATGCTGTTTTCTTTTCCATAGTTTTAGGCTTAAAAAGCCATTCTGTTTTTTTGTAAATTTATAAATAGTGAACTAGCGAGTAGCAAAAAACTACTCACGCCAATTCACCATTTCTGTCACCTGAAATTCTTACCAGAAATATCCGTATAAGAACACAATCATTGCGGTAATAATTGCCGCTCCAATTGCAAACGAAGTACTAGTTTTGAACATCGATGCGTCGATTTCAAGACCTTTTTTCTCATCTGGCATCGCTAATCCTAATCCTATCATCACGACTACGCAAATTAAGAATACGTAACCCATTCGGGTCAGGAATGGAATATCCGCCATGGTAAAGTGCATTGCCAAAGCAATTAAAAATCCACCAACGATGGCAAATAATGCTCCGGCTGAATTTGTGCGTTTCCAGAAGAAGCCCATTGAGAAAGCGGCAAATACACCTGGAGAAACGAGTCCGGTCATTTCCTGAATAAACTGGAAACCACCTTTTTTATCTATTCCCATGTAGGGTGATACAACGATGGCGAGTACCATGGCAATTACGATTACAATACGTCCGGTACGAACCAATTGAGCTTCGGTTTTATCTTTTCCGATGTATTGCTTGAAAATGTCGAGCGTAAAAATGGTGGAAATACTGTTGGCCTTTCCCGCTAATGAAGCTACTACCGCCGCTGTAAGTGCCGCAAAAGAAAGTCCTTTCAAGCCAGTAGGGAGGAGGTTCAGCAGTACTGGATAGGCTTTATCTGGTTGAATCATTCCGTCGGCTCCCAACATTTCTTCCTGAAATAGCCCTTTCTGATACAACGCGTACGCCGCAATGCCGGGAAGTACTACAATAACGGGCATGAGCATTTTTAAGAAAGCGGCAAACAGAATTCCCTGACGGGCGGTTTTTAAATCTGCTCCGAGGGCACGTTGCGTAATGTATTGATTACAACCCCAATAATTTAAGTTCACAATCCACATTCCTCCAATCAGCACTCCGAGGCCCGGAAGCTGCGAGTAAAACTGATTACCTTCATCAAAAATCATGTGAAAGTGATCGTCGTGTTTAGTACTCATCTCTTTAAAACCAGACCAAATTCCGCTAACGCTATCTACCATACTTTGATTCGGATCAGAAACCAGATTTATGGCGAGGTAGGTGGTAGCAAGACCACCGATAATTAAGAAAAGTACTTGAATTACGTCTGTGTAACCAATTACTTTCATTCCACCGATGGTAATAATGATGGCGAATATTGCCAAGCCCCACATGCAGAACCAAAAGTTTAACCCTGATATTCCTGATACCGCCAATGCTCCTAAATAAAGGATGGAGGTGAGGTTTACCAAAATGTAAAGCCCCAACCAAAATATTGCCATGATTAAACTCACCGTGGGGTTGTACCGTTGGCTAAGAAATTGAGGCATGGTAAATATTTTATTTTTCAGGTAAATGGGCATGAAAAATACCGCTACAATAATAAGTGTAGCGGCTGCCATCCATTCGTAAGTTGAGATGGCAAGGCCCATTGTAAAACCGTTTCCTGACATACCAATAAACTGCTCGGCAGAGATGTTTGAGGCAATGAGTGAAGCCCCAATTGCCCACCAAGTAAGTGACCCTTCTGCCAAGAAGAAGTCTTTAGTAGAAGCTTCGGCGGTTTTCTTCTTTTGGTATATCCAGTAACCGTAACCAGATACGATTATAAAGTACACGAAGAAAACGATGTAATCGGTAATGTCGAGTTGTTGCATAGTATTTTAGGTGAGGTAGCTGAACAGTTAAAATCCAACAAATAAACGGGAGATTATCTTGGAAATCAACCTCAGTTTGCACAAATGTATTACGAATAATCATCACATATAAATAGAATTTAGTTAAATGCTTAGTATTTTTGAACTTGTGAACCTTAAAGTGAAATCCTGTGAACCGCAATATCATACGTCTTACTATAATATTCGGAGTTATCTCTATCGTCGGAATTATAGCGGTGCAGGTATATTGGGTAAAACGTGCGTTTGACCTGAAAGAACAGCAATTTCGTCAGACTGTTATGGTCGCTCTTCAAGATGTCGCCAATGATATTTCACGCTTGTATAAGCTTGCTGACATTGAAGATCCTGTTACTCAGCTATCTTCAGATTATTACGTAGTCAATCTCCGGATTCCACTGGATAAAGAAATTCTTGAACACTACCTTACTGAAGAGTTCTTGAAACGTCAGCTACGCATTGATTTTGAGTACGGAATCTACGATTGTGATACCGATAACATTGTTTACGGAGCCTTAATAAACGCTAATTATGACGTTAGCGACACGAAGCCGCAACCGCTCGCAAAGACGGATAAATACCTTAATTACTTCGGAGTAAGATTTCCGAATAAATCTTCTTACGTTGCTAGTAAACTCGACATTTGGATTGTTTCATCGCTTATAACGCTGGTGGTTATGACGTTTTTTGGGTATTCTATGTTTGTAATTTTACGACAGAAACGTCTGAGTGAAGTTCAACGGGACTTTGTGAATAATATGACGCATGAATTTCAAACGCCGATTTCCACGATTCAAGTCGCTACCGATGTATTAAATAATCCCAAAATACTTGAACAGCCCGAACGTATGCGGAAATACGTTCAGATAATAAGACAAGAAAATAACCGACTTAAAAATCAAGTTGAAACGGTCCTGACTACCGCTCGACTAACCCGTGGAAAACTGGAAATGGAAGTAGAGTTACAGGAACTGCATTCATTCATTCACGAAGTAACGGGAAGTGTTAAAGCTGAATTAGGGGAGAACCTTATTTTTGAGCTTAAAGCCAACCGAACGAGTATTTTTGCCGATCGGGTACACCTGATAAACGTCATCAGGAACTTAGTTGAGAACGCAATTAAGTATTCGTCAAAACCCGCTACGGTAACGATTGCAACACATAATGTATCGGAAGGAATTGTGCTGGAAATAAAAGATAAAGGAATCGGAATTCCGAAAGAATATCAGTCCAAGATTTTTAATAAATTCTATCGGGTTCCCACTGGAAACGTGCATAATGTGAAAGGTTTTGGCTTAGGTCTGAGTTACGTTAAGCAAATTGTGAAAGCTCACCGCTGGAAGATAGGTGTAATAAGCGAGTACAAGCGGGGTACAACTTTTGCTATCGTAATTCCGCAGGAAAGCTGAATTATAAATGTTATAATTAGTGATTGATACGAACAAGTCAAGGATACATCTTCTAACCCTTCTCTTCTTAACCTTATAACACAAATCAAAGAATGGCAAAAATATTTTATGTCGAAGACGATGAAAATCTGAGTTTTGTAACCAAAGATAACCTCGAACTTGAAGGTTTCGAGATTGATCATTTTCTGGATGGGAAGGACGCGTGGAAGAACTTTAAGAAAGACAAGTATGATCTTTGCTTGCTTGACGTCATGATGCCCGAACTCGATGGTTTTTCACTCGCCGAAAAAATACGGGAAGTCAATCACCAAATACCCATTATTTTCCTGACTGCCAAGACGATGCAGGAAGATAAGATTGAAGGGCTGAAAATTGGCGGTGATGATTATATGACCAAACCCTTCAGTATTGAAGAATTAGTACTCCGCATGCGGGTGTTTCTGAAACGTCAGACTGTAGTAAAATCAGACGACGAAAATCAAGTCTATACCGTAGGGGAATTCACGTTCGATTATCCTGAATTGAAATTAAAGTCGGATGGTTTTGAGAAAAAACTTACACACCGCGAAGCAGAATTGCTCAAGTACCTCTGCGACTTTCCGAACCAGGTAATTAAACGCGAAGACATTTTGGTAAAAATCTGGGGCCGGGATGATTACTTCCTCGGGCGTAGTTTGGACGTATTTATTACTCGTTTACGCAAAATGCTATCTTCTGACGAAGAAGTTAAAATAGAGAATATTCACGGTGTTGGGTTTAGATTTCACTGCTGATTATTCGTTAAGAGTACTACCTCCTTTTTTCTTCCATATCCATGTTGGAGGAAATTACATTTATACTGCACACAAAACGGACTCACTTTAACTAAAGTGAGTCCGTTTTGTATTATCCTTTCGTACCACTTATTCCGCTGATTATTAGTAAATAATCAACGGGTTTTCCTTCCCGTTGGGAGAGTTTTATTACATTTATTAGGACTTACGAGCAGAAGTGCACGGTAGTAGGTCCTAATTTGCTGTTCGTTACTTTCTATTCCCAAACTTAATATTCAAGAGCCATGCAATCCAATCAATTCGAACTTACAGCTAAATTAGCTCAAAAAGAAGCGGAGATTGAAGAGCTTAAGCGGTTTCTGGAAATAGAAGCAGCTTTGGAGAAAGTGAGGAGCCGAACCATGGCGATGCAACATAGTGATGAGCTAAGTGCCGCTGCGGCAGAATTATTCAAACAAATTCAACTTTTGGGAATAGAACCATGGAGTTGTGGGTTCAATATTTTTAGTGATAATCACAAAACCATCACCCAATGGGTAAGTACTGGAGATGGCCGTCCTATTCCTTCTTTCGAGACCTCTGCTACCGAGGATGTATTTGTCCAATTTACAGATGCGGCTAAAAGAGGAGAGCCTCTTTATGTGGCAGAAATAGCTGGGGAAGAGTTGGTAGCTAGTTATAAATACCTGAGTTCCTTACCGGTTGCGGGAGAAGTGATACGAGAATTAAAAGCCTCGGGGATTGAACTCCCCACTTATCAAATCTTCAACCTTGCTTTTTTCAAACAGGGTTATCTCATGTTTATCACTTACGAGCTGGTAGATGATTTCCACCTTATTTTTAAGCGTTTTGCCCCGGTATTCGAGCAGACTTATACTCGATTCCTTGACCTCCAAAAAGCAGAAGCACAAGCCAGAGAAGCCAAGATAGAAGCTTCACTGGAACGCTTAAGAACGCAGGCCATGGCTATGAGGCACAGTGACGATTTAATAAAAAGTACGACTATTCTTTTTGAAGAATTAGAAAAATTAGAACTCCACATAGAAAGAAGCGGAATTGGGATTTTTGACATGGAGACTAGGGATTGTGAATTATGGAGCATGGCAGTCTCAAAAGAAGGAGAAAAGGAATTAGCCACAGGTATTACTTCCATGACGGTACATCCTATGCTTACCACTACGTTTGACGCTTGGCTTGCTCAAGAGCCCGTTTCCTATACCTTAGAAGGGCAGGACCTTGAAGATTATTATAATCTTATTTCAAAAGGTGATTTTCATTTATCACAAGAAATCATAGAGAGTTCATCGGCTTTGCCAAAGGAGTATTATGAATATACTCCTTTTAGTGCTGGTGGAGTCTACTTTTTTTCGGAAACAAAGCCCTTAGAATCCGATAAGCAAGTAATTCGCCGATTTGCGGAAGTATTTCATCTAACTTATACGCGTTACGAAGATTTGCAGAAGGCTGAAGCAAGGGCTCAAGAGGCTATTAAACAGACTTCATTAGAAAGAGTTAGGGGAGAGATAGCTAGTATGCGTTCCAAGGAAGATTTGAACAGAATAATACCTTTGATATGGAATGAGCTTAAATCATTGGAAGTGCCATTTATTAGGTGTGGTATCTTTATCGTCAATGAGGAAATGCAGCATGTAGAAGTCTATTTGTCTTCCTCAGACGGGCAGGCAGTAGGGGCTTTAGACTTGGCTTTTGATTCAAACGACCTCACGGTTAATGTCGTGGGGGCTTGGCGAAAGAAAAAGGTCTATCATCAGCACTGGAATCAGGAGGAATTTGTGAGCTGGATTAACCTGATGATAAAGGAGGGGCGGGTCAAAAATCAGAAAACATATCAAGGAACCAACGAAGCTCCCAAGTCACTTGATTTATATTTTATTCCTTTTACCCAAGGAATGCTATACGTAGGTTCTACGGGTGCCTTGAAAATAGAAGATATAGATTTGGTGCGAGCTTTGGCAGACTCTTTTGCAATAGCCTACGCTAGATATGACGATTTTGTGAAGTTAGAAAAGGCCAAAGAGAGTATTGAGCAGACCTTAAGCGAATTAAAGGCGACACAAAAACAGCTCATTCAATCCGAAAAAATGGCAAGTCTGGGTGAACTTACGGCGGGCATCGCTCACGAGATACAGAACCCTTTGAATTTTGTCAATAACTTCTCTGACGTAAGCGGAGAACTACTCGAAGAGATAAAAGAAGAAAGAAGAAAGAGTAAAGGTGACCGTAACGAGGCGTTGGAAGATGAAATTCTTTTAGATATTGAACAAAACCTGCAAAAAATCAACCACCACGGTCAGCGGGCAAGCAGTATTGTAAAAGGCATGTTGGAACATTCACGAAGCAGTTCGGGCAAAAAGGAATTGACGGATATTAACGCGTTGGCGGATGAATACCTCAGATTGGCGTATCACGGTTTGAGAGCCAAAGACAGGAACGGTTCGACGCTTCGATTTAATGCTGATTTTTTAACAGCCTTTGACTCGAATTTACCACAGGTTGAAATCATTCCCCAAGACATCGGCAGGGTATTCCTCAACTTGATTAATAATGCATTCCAAGCGGTTCAGGGAGAAGCGGAAAGGAGGAAGGCACTTCGACAAAGTTCAGTGTCCGAAAGAGACTTGAACTATAAACCGATGGTTTCTATCACTACTACGCTAACAGTTAATAACCAACTGCTTATAGCTATAAAAGATAACGGGTCGGGTATCCCTGATTCTATTAAAGACAAAGTCTTCCAACCTTTCTTCACTACTAAAGAAACCGGAAAGGGTACGGGCTTGGGATTGAGTCTAGCGTATGATATTGTGAAGGCACATGGTGGGGAACTTAACTTGGAATCGAATAAGGAAGCGGGAACTACCTTTAATGTTTCTCTACCTCTACCAAAACGTGAATAATTGACGTTAAATTACGCCACTATGAAGTATAATATTGTCCAAATCATTGCCTTTTTTATGTAGCTTAACTGTACATAGTCAAGATGGGCTTAAACTTTTCGACTCTGAAGAGCCTCTTGATATTACTGTTCGTACTGACGTCAAAAGCCTTAGGAGAAATAGGACGGGGCAAGCTATTTATTTTCCGAGTACGGTGATTACAGAAAGCGGGGCGGAAATACCCGCCAAAATTAAAGTAAGGGGCAATTTTAGGATTTCGATATTTTGAATTCAGAACTTTGCCTTGCGAATAAATACTGCCAATTATTTTCTCTTGAAGCCGTTCTTCATTACTTACTAATTCTTTCATACCCTTGATGTACTCTTATTTTCTAAACTTAGAAAAGTGTCCAAAGAATAAAAGGTCACTCTCCCGATCTACTTTTTCATTCACTTTTGGCCGAGACGCTAGGACGGAAAATATAATAGCTAGTAAGCAGGACCACTTAAAGTATTATGGTAGGAGTTAAAAGAAAAGGGAATTCAGTGCTTTTGCTTAGTGTAAAGGAAACTGCAAACGAAATGATAACAGAATTGACAGAAATCATCAAAGCTGCTTTTTGGTCTGCAACCCTAGTGAGTCTTACCAAATTTGTCATCATACTTTTGTAGAGCGTCTGAACTGATTTTGGCTTATTTAGCTTTTCTGCTACTTTTGGCTTTACCTCATTGGGGATCACTTCTTCGTTTCGAAGAAGTGGCTTTGGTTCGAAACCTGAATTTTGATTCTTGCCCATACGATTGGTTTTAATGATAAGTTGAAGGTACCAATAGGAGATATACTACGGTAAACTTTATTCCCAAGTTTTTGTTGTTTCAACAGACACCTCCTTTCGAACAGGTAATTTAAGGTACGATAATAAATATTCCTGATTTATGGCCAATAAAATGAGAACTACGGCACTCTTTATCTTAGCTAGTTAAATTCTGAAGTATATTAACTTGGTATCTATCTTGGCTTGTGGCATTATGAAAGCCCATGGTAGAACTGTTGAAGTAAACTCATCTGCGGGCAACGGAACAGAATTTATGGTAACACTACCAATAGCTTGAAAATAAAAATGCTCTTCACTAATTTTTACGAAAAGTACGATACGCTGACGCTCTCTCAAAAGCTGTTGGGCTGTGAATTCGTTCACGAATCTGAGGAAGGTACAACCGCCGGAATAATTGTTGAAACCGAAGGTTACTTAGTCGGTGATCCCGCTTGCCATGCCTATCGCCGTAAAACTAAACGCAACGCTCCGATGTTTGGTGTGCCGGGTAATATCTACGTGTATCAAATATACGGAATGTATTTTTGCGTCAATATTTCTTCAGGTAGAGAAGGAGTTGGCGAAGCCGTTTTGATTCGTGCGTTACAACCTACGCAGGGTCAGGAACTGATGCAGGAACGACGTTCACGGCATAAATCTGCGAGCGGTAAGTCTTTGAAAGATAAGGATTTGTGCAACGGTCCTGCCAAACTTGTCCAGGCAATGGGCATTACCAAACTACACAATGATTTCCTGATCTATGATTCCAAAATCTACTGTAACGAACCCGTAATTACTGAATTTGAAATGGTAACCACTACGCGTATTGGCATTACCCAAGGAGTAGATTTGCCGTATCGTTTTTACGTGAAAGGGAATAAGTTTGTGAGCAAGGAGTGAGTCGATATATTTTGAACGAGAAAATCCACTTCTTGTAAAAGGTTCATCATTATTACCTTGTCATTGTCTCAAAACTGTAATATTACACCACCCGTTGTTAGTTCCGTTTGCTTTTTTGTCTGCAAATAATTGATTATTTCCTTACTTTTGGTCTGAATATTATCAACCTTCTCTAAAATGAAAAACAGCCTGATATTTTTCGCCATGATTCTGGTAGCTTTCAGTTGCACGGATTCATCGGATAATTCAATTGATATGAAAGAATCACAAACTGATAATGCCTACCTTTTGGTTGGAACTTACACCAAAAAAGGCAGCGAAGGAATTTACACTTTCACTTTCGATGAAGCCACCGGAGAATTCATACCAATAGATACGGTTGTCAGCGGACCTGATCCGTCATTTTTAGAAGTTGCCCCTAATAAGAAATTTGTGTACGCCGTAAACGAAACCAACGGTGGTTCGGTGGAGTCTTTCGCTTTTTCCAATGGTAAATTAACTTCACTTAATATGGCTTCTTCGGGTGGGGCACATCCTTGTCATGTGACTATAGATGCAACAGGGAAGTGGTGCATTGTCGGAAATTATACGGGCGGAAGTTTGGCTATTTTATCGATTAACGAAGACGGTACATTGAGCGAGCCAACGCAAGTGATTCAACACATGGGAAGTGGTCCGAACAAAGACCGTCAGAACGAACCGCACGTTCATTCAGCGAATATTTCACCGAATAATAGCAATATTTTTGTTCCTGATTTAGGTATTGATAAAGTCATGGTGTACCGCCTGAATAGTGAAACTGGCGAACTTACTGCTGGAAATCATCAGATTGTTTCGGCGGGTTCAGGACCACGACATTTCACTTTCCACCCGAACGGGAAATACGCTTATGTTATTCAGGAATTAACTAATACGATTACCGCTTTTGATTATACCGACGGTAAATTGGCGAAGATAGAAGAAGTAACAACTTTACCGAAAGGCTTTGATGGGGAAAGTGCCTGTGCCGATATCCATATCTCTTCCGATGGGAAATTTCTCTACGGTTCCAATCGTTTTTCTGATACCATCGTAAGTTATGAAATTGACGAAGCAACGGGTAAATTAACAATGCTCGACCAAACTTCTGTTGAAGGAAAAACGCCCCGAAATTTTACCATTTCTCCGACTGGAAAGTGGGTACTAGTAGCGAATCAGGATAGTGATAATATTGTCATTTTCTCAAGAAATACCGAAACGGGAGCCATCATTCCAACTGGAAAAGAAATTAAGGTTTCCATGCCCGTTTGTTTGAAATGGGTGAAGTAACCCTGATAACTATTGGGATTAGTAGGGACTAACCCTATCCTCGTAAAAGAAGCAGAGACGTACTCTACTTGTAAACACTTTTCCACTATCTATTATATAATGCAACCATTCAATGTTTATCCACTTTACGATATTACTCCCATTAAAGCATCAGGAAGCACACTTTGGGATGATAAAGGCGAACAATACCTCGACATGTACGGCGGTCACGCTGTGATTTCTATTGGGCACGCTCACCCGCATTATGTGAAAAGGCTGACCGAGCAGATGAGTGCCATTTCGTTCTATTCAAATTCGGTACAGATTCCGTTACAAAAACAACTCGCCGAGAAATTAGGTGAGTTATCTGGTCTTCCTGATTATGGTTTATTTCTGGTAAGCTCGGGAGCAGAGGCCAACGAAAATGCGTTAAAATTGGCTTCGTTTCATACGGGTCGAAAGAAAACTATTGCGTTTAAAAGTGGGTTTCACGGCCGTACTTCTGCTGCCGTTGCGGTAACGGATAATCCTAAAATCAAATCACTGATAAATGACGATTCGCACGTGGTGTTTCTACCTTTCAATGATGCAGAAGCAGTACGAAACGCCGTTGATGCTGAAACCAGTGCTGTTATCGTAGAAGGCATTCAAGGCGTGGGTGGAATTCACGTTGCGACGGATGAGTTTATGGCTGCAATCCGGGAAAGTTGTGACGAACACGGAGCCGTTTTTATTCATGATTCGGTGCAATGCGGATACGGACGTGCGGGGAAGTTTTTTACGTGGGAATTGAGCGGCGTAAAACCTGATATTATCACGGCGGCGAAAGGAATGGGAAATGGTTTCCCAATTGGGGGCGTACTAATTTCTCCCAGATTCGAAGCAACTTTTGGTATGTTGGGAACTACCTTTGGCGGTAATCATTTGGCTTGCGTAGCGGCATTATCGGTATTAGAAGTTATCGAGAAAGAAAATTTACTAGAAAACGCTACGGAAATGGGCGAGTACCTAATGAATGAATTAAAGGATATTCCTGGAATAAAAGAACTCCGTGGTGCTGGATTAATGATAGGTATTGAAATGGAAATGCCTGTGGCTGACATCCGAAAAAAACTACTTTTTGAAAAACACGTATTTACGGGAGTTTCGGGTACGCACACTTTGCGGTTACTACCAAGTCTTGCCTTAACGAAAGCAGACGCGGATACCTTTCTGAAAGCTTTTCGAGATATTATGAATTTGTAAACGGAAAATCCAACGATTGATATCAGGCTATTCTACGTATATTTGTCATTTAACAAACCAAAAGTCAATTCTAATGAAGAAATTATTTGTTTTATTGTTGTTAGTTGCAACCATCGGTGCAACGGCTCAATCTATTACAATGCCGCAGCCAAGTCCAACGCAAACTATTACGCAGGATTTCGCTTTGTCTAAAGTCGAGGTTAATTATTCTCGCCCGAGTGCCAAAGGTCGTATCATTTTTGGTGATCTTGTCCCTTTTGATAAACTGTGGCGCACAGGTGCTAATCAGCCAACCACTTTGATGTTTGGTGAGGACGTAACATTGAACGGAACTGCCGTAAAAGCCGGAACGTATTCTTTAATCACTAAGCCGGGAGAAACCTCTTGGACAATAATGCTTAGCGACTCGAAAGTTTCATCAGCAAATTACAAAGTAGGAGACGAAATGTACACTTTCATGGCGAAGCCTGTAAAGTTACCAATGCAGGTTGAGACATTTACCATTATGTTGAGTAACCAAACGGCAAACTCAATGGAAATTGACTTGATTTGGGCTGACGTAGAAGTGCCAATTAAGGTAGAGTCTGATATTGATACAAAAGTAATGGCTCAGATTGACAAAGTAATGACTGGTGATAACCTGCCTTACTTCAATGCTGCATCGTACTACTACGAAAACGGCAAGGATATGACAAAAGCGATGATGTGGGCGGACAAAGCCGTTGAGCAGCAGCCAACAGCTTACTGGGTTGCTCACTTGAAAGCTAAGATTCAAGCTAAATCTGGTGATAAGAAAGGTGCCATGATGACTGCTAAGAAGTCAATGGAACTTGCCGAAAAAGCTGGGAATATGGATTATGTAAAGCTCAATAAAGACTTAATGGGTTCGATGTAATTGTAAAGTCAACTACAGAATAGTTTTGTATATCACCATAAGAGACCCCGTTATGCACATGCGTAACGGGGTTTCTCATGATAAGGAATCAGGACTTATTTGTAAAATAATTTCAGTTTGAAAAGTGTGTAAACCATTTTCCAATTGTCGGTTATTTTCCTTCTCAGTAGGGAGGTATTTGAGCGTCTTCTCTGAAATAAACTTGTTGCTATTGTAATGGAACCGGCAATTGCTTTGCCCTTATCTTTACTCCTCATTATCCTCACTCCATTGTATATTCCTGCCTCAGTTTGGACTGTCGACGCAGATGAACCTCAATACTTTAACGCTTTCTTATAATTTGGTAAACGCTCTTTTTTACGAACGGGTTATCGACAAAAAACTATATTTTGTCAGTACTTCTAAAAGTACCTGTTGACGGTTCTTACTGCGACTTTTCTTTTGAGAAATTAACCCCAGACTCCCTTCTGAAGTATAGGGCATCGAACGTGAAGTTGGCATAATTACCAACTGCCTGAGTATCTAGATAATGTGTAACCACTATTTTTTAGAGGCTTTTGACCTGTCGTATGCATCAGTTATACTACATTACAGGTCCTTATAAGCATATTTACCCATAAAGTGCTGCGAAGGTGGTTAAAGTATTCTAATACTGAATGGTGGATAACAGACATATTCAATACCCCGCTACTCTGAAGGATTGCCACTAAAAAGCAAACAACTACAAAGGACAGTTCGTGGCGTTTGCCACGGTTGTCTTGAATATCGGGTAACTTTGATTGGATTTTATCGTAATACGCTCTAATTTCGTCTTTTAAGAGATTCCATGAGATTAGTTTTGTTTGTTCCCACTTCAAAATTAAACACTTTTTGGAATCTCTTATTTTTATGAACAAGCCCTGTTTTATGAACAAAGTCCGGTAGACATCAGTTAAAAATGGCTGACTTTTCTTAATGTAAAAGGAGCGGGCAGCATAACAATGTTATTCCTTCGAATTACCTGCATAGATGAAACTCTACATACTAATTACTTGCATTTTCTTCAATCTTATATTGTCCGTCCGTGCTCAGGTTAATGTAGAGTTTCCCTATTCAAGGTTAGTATTTCAACGAAATACACTTGGTAAAGGTGAAATCCTTGTTAGTGGCTATTCAGAAATTACAGCTGACATTATACAAGCAAGATTGCTTCCGTTCGCTGTTTCTACTGGGCGAGCCACAGACTGGATCAACTGCCATAAGTTTAAAGTTGACCCTCTACAAAACTTTTCTGTGGTACTACAAGCTACTCAGGGTTGGTATAATTTGCAGGTTCGGGCAATCAAAGACGCTGTTATAATAGCGGACACCATTATTTTAAGAATCGGTATTGGAGAAGTGTTCCTGATAGCAGGGCAATCAAATGCCCAGGGACAAGTGCTAAAAGAGTCGCGTGGTTCGTCTGACTTATACGGAAGGGTCGGGGTTTTCGCATCCTACGACGAATACATGGATAGTCCTTCATTTAACGCCCAGTCTCTGTCTAACGATATAAATATTTATCCGGTTGGGGTGACCTCATGGTGTTGGGCAGAACTGGGAGATAAAATTGCGAAACGTTTGAACGTTCCGGTTTTTTTCCTGAACGCAGCATGGAGTGGTACAGATTCAGAAAGCTGGGTAGCCAGTATGGATAGTTTGGGTACGCATGACCAAAACAGAAAGTGCGTTCCCTACGGGTTTCTGCACCGCTCAATCCAGTTTTATAGAAATGTACTGGGCTTACGGGCAGTACTGTGGCATCAAGGCGAGGCTGATTCTTTTCGCAATGATTTGAATGCCTCAGGAGTACCGATTGATTATTTTGGGAACATGCAAAAAGTCATCGCCGCCTCAAAAGAACAAGCGGGAAGCAAGTTAGCTTGGGTTGTCAGTCAGGCGTCTCTCATTTACGGTACAAAGGATTCGCTCATTATTGCTGCTCAGCGAAGGCTCGTCGCTGAGCTTCCGGATGTGTTTGCTGGTCCTTATACCGATACACTTACAGATGCTCGTCTTGACGGGGTTCACTTTACAAACGAGTTCAACAAAAAAGGGCTGAGTAGACTTGCTGACGCTTGGAACCAGGCTTTAGATAGCACATTTTTTCAATCAGCAGTACCAATGTTACCGAGTTTCGGCAAACATGCTTTTGTACCCGATAATGGCAACGTGATAGCTCCATCCGGCTTTTCAAGCAAGGGAAGAGCAGTAGAGAAAAAGAGTTTCGCTTTCATAGCTGATACATCTGGAAACTACTACGCCTCGCCGTTGCTTCCTTGCGGTATAAAGCCAAGACTGTCTAACAATCAGCTAAAATACGGAGTCCTCAGTGAAATCACCAACAGTCGAATTACGAAACAGGTTATCCTGAACAACAAAGTGACAGAAAGTAACAATGTTATTTATTCCAGAAAGTCTGTCGTTCTTAATCCTGGTTTTGTAGTTGAATCACCCACAACTTTTACCGCCGAAATTGGTGGATGTTATTGAAGTAATTCTCCGGTAATGAAGGACTAGGACTGTCTTTCCAAAGCCGCTAATTTCGCCTTTTCTACTCGCTCAGAAACCAAAATGCTGATTTCGAATAAGATGTACAGCGGAATTGAAACTAATATCTGACTAATAGCATCTGGTGAAGGTGTGATAACCGCTGCTACAATTAGAATTACAACTAGTGAATGCCGACGATAAGTACGTAAAAAAAGAGGCGTCACCACGCCTATTTTAGTAAGTACAAAAATGGCAATTGGTAATTGAAAAGTAATGCCGCAGGCAAGCGTCAACGTTGCTAAAATACCAATGTAAGAACCAATATCAAATTGATTGATGATGCTTTCGTCGATTTGGAAATTGACTAAAAAGTTGATCGCGAACGGAGCAACTACGTAATAACCGAACAACACGCCCATGAAAAATAAAAGTGTTACGTAAAATACCGCACCACGGGCGGCACCTTTCTCTTCTTTTTTGAGACCTGGTTTTATAAATCGCCAGATTTCCCAAAAAATGTACGGAAAAGCAACTACTAAGCCCACGATGGCAGCAGTGGTAAGTGCCATCATAAATTGTCCTGAAACCTCACGGCTCATCAAAGCAAAGTTCATTTTCTCTACGCACAGGCTTTCGATACCGATTGCGTTTCCGATATCGCACAGGACACGATAGGTTATAAAATCTACTTTTGACGGTGGCAAGATGAGCATTTGGAACACTTCTTGATGGAATACAAACCCGATAATCATAAAAATCGCAATGGCTATTGCGGAGCGGATGAGGTGCCAACGTAATTCTTCTAAATGATCAAGAAAAGACATTCCATCATTGTCTGACTCTTCGTCTTCTTTATCGTCATCGTAATCTATGTGCGGAGTTTGGTCTAATGGCATTTCAAATATTATATTTAGCTATAATTTCTTTTCTTTGTTTCGGACACTATTAAAGTACCACCAAATTGCGTAAAAGGTTCGGGATGAAACTAAAATCTACCGAACCAACAAACGGGAAGGGGTGTTTTTTCTAAAAAAATACATGCACAAATCTACAACAAAATTATGCTAACATTATACGGAATACCAAATTGTAACACAGTGAAAAAAGCTCGTACTTGGCTGGAAGAGAATAACGTTGGTTACGAATTCCATAACTATAAAAAAGACGGCATCGACGACGAGAAAATCGAGAACTGGATGACTCAACAGTCGTGGGAAAAGCTGGTAAACCGAGCTGGAATGACGTATCGTAAACTGTCTGACGAAGAAAAATTGGTAATCAAGGATAACGCTAGTGCTACTAAATTGATGATAGAAAAAACGTCTGTCATTAAACGCCCCATTGTAGAAAGAGAAGGTAAAATTATCGCACTGGGATTTAAAGAAGACGAATATCAAGAACTGTTTGGTTGAAAATACCTTATTAAGCTACCATCTGAACTCTTAACAACTAATCGCAATGCAAACACTTCAACTAAGCATCCAAGACCACATTGCTTACGTCAAAATCAATCGACCTGAAAAAGCAAACGCTTTAGATCAGACGGCGTGGAACGAAATTGAAACACTTTTCAATGCATTAGATGAAAACGACGAAGTGCGGGTTATCGTAATTGAAGGCGGCGAAAGTAAACATTTCTGTGCCGGAATAGACCTGAGTTTGTTAATGTCGGTTTCACAAAATAATATTACCTGCGAAGCCCGCCGCCGCGAGAAAATTAGAAAAGATCTTTTAAAGCTGCAAACGCCGATAAATGCCATTGAAAACTGTTCAAAACCCGTCTTGGCGGCAATTCACGGCGGTTGTATCGGTGGTGGAATTGATTTGGTTGTTGCCTGCGATATGCGGTACTGTACGGACGATGCGTATTTCACCATTAAAGAAATTGACATGGGAATGGTTGCCGATTTAGGAACGTTGCAACGTTTACCCAAATTAATTGGCGAAGGCATGGTGCGAGAAATGGCTTATACCGGAAGGAATGTAGCGGGAAAAGAAGCCGAGAAAATTGGTATTGTGAACCGTTCGTTCATGGACAAAGAAACTATGCTCGACGAAGTAATGAAAATTGCTGAAATCATTGCTGCAAAATCACCCGTTTCGGTTCGGGGAACAAAGCACATTTTACTTCACACTCGTGATCATTCTGTGGCGGATGGCCTGAATTATATTGCAACTTGGAACGCTGCTATGTTGCTCTCCAATGATTTACAAGAAGCATTCACCGCTAAAATGGAAAAGCGGGAAGCGAAATTTGAAGGGTAAAACCCCGTCAGCGATTATCAACCCTGACGGCGGTTGAAGTACTTTTATGATGATAATTTATGGTTATCTGTAAAGTTAGTGTCATTCGTGTTTTACTTTTTGGCGGAATTAGGAGGACGAATCAAGCTGGTTCACAAAGGAAAAGCCCGATATCAGTAACCTGACATCGGGCTTTTTCAAAAGTCACAGAAAAGCAACGCTTTTCAATACTTATCTCTTCCGAAATTATCGTCATCGTCATCTTCCTCTTCGTCGTCGAAGTTGATTTTGTTTGGGTCGAAGAGGTTATCGAGTAAATCTTTGAACTGAATACCCGTATCAAGTGATTGCTTGCTGATAAGCGAGAATTCCGCCATACCGTGCAACGCAAATTCCATCATAAATAACTTCTCAGCGGTCATCAAGTTTGGGTGATAAGCATCCACCAATTCTTCTAAACCTTCGATAGTTTTCAACCGGGCGGTAAACTCTGTGTCGGTGTGATCGTTTAATAGATTAATTTCGTTTCCTTCGCCAAACCAGTTAGTTGTTTGAGCAAATGGATCCTTAGCATCTTTCTGCTTTTTAACCACTTCTGGATTAGGGAAATACTTCAAAAACTGTGAACGAACTGCTTTCGAGACCAAACTCTGAGCTACGTAAACCGGACCTTCCACTTCGCCTTCGTACACTAATTCTATTTTTCCGTTAATTGCTGGAATTGCTCCGTAAACGTCCGAGATTCGGGCGGGAGAATCCACGTCACCGTTTATCAACGCTCTACGCTCGGCAGAACTCAACAGGTTCTCGTAAGCCGAAATTGTCATTCGAGCCGAAACGCCTGATTTAGAATCAACGTATTCGCTTTCGCGAGCTTCTACGGCAATTTGCTCAATGAGGTCTTTCAATACATCGCTTACGGCAATGTTGCTTTGACCTTTTTTAACTTTCGCTTCTTGCTCAGTAATCTTCCGTCCAATCTCGATTGACTTCGGATAGTGTGTAACTATCTGACTGTCAATCCTGTCTTTCAACGGCGTTACAATACTTCCACGGTTGGTATAATCTTCTGGGTTTGCGGTAAACACAAACTGAATGTCAAGCGGCAAACGCAATTTAAAACCACGAATTTGGATGTCACCTTCCTGCAAGATATTGAAAAGCGATACCTGAATACGGGCTTGTAAATCGGGTAATTCGTTAATGACAAAAATACAACGGTGCGACCTTGGAATCAATCCGAAGTGAATCACGCGTTCGTCAGAGTAGGGGAGGCGTAAAGTAGCGGCTTTAATCGGATCAACGTCACCAATTAAGTCAGCGACTGATACGTCTGGTGTGGCAAGTTTCTCATTATAACGCTCATCGCGGTGTAACCAAGATACGGGCGTTTTATCGCCGTGTTCGGCAATTAAGTCTTTAGCAAAACGTGAAAGCGGTTGCAGCGGGTCGTCATTTAGCTCAGAGCCTTCCACTACGGGTACGTACTCGTCCAAAAGATTCACCATCAAGCGAGCAATACGGGTTTTTGCCTGCCCGCGAAGCCCCAATAAGTTGATATGATGCATCGAAAGAATGGCTCTCTCTACGTCAGGAATTACGGTATCTTCGTAGCCCCAGATTCCCTCAAAAACTGTTTCTTTGTTTTTTAATTTCGTGATTAAGTTATCCCTTAATTCTTCTTTGGTAGATTTTGGTGTGTAATCTGCGGCTTTTAGTTCGCCGAGTGTCTTTATTTTTAATAAGTCTTTAGAAAAGGACATATATTGTGTTTATTGTGTGATTCTGAGTTAAAAACTCAAAATCAGGCTTTATAGTTTTCAGAATCGGGATAAGTTATCGTTTTCTGTTTTTTATCCGATAACTTTACTTTTTCAAAATCTTCGGAAGAAACCCAATTCAGAATGAAATTTGCAGAAAAAGCGTCGGTGGTTACTTTGTTGCTGTTGCCCGTTTTGTTGTTCTACTTCTTTACCGCTTATTACACAGTTGATGTTGGCTGGACCGACGACTGGCATTGCGTGGAAGCGTTTATGGTAGCCTGGAAAACGCACCTCGGAACGGGTGAACGGCTCAATTTATTGATTTCACAAATGAACGAACACCGCGTGCTTTACGTGCGGTTGTTTACACTGTTAGTTTACGGATTACTTGGCAGAATTGATCACGGTGTATTGACATTCATCGGATCGCTGCACCTACTGATTATTCCCATTATTTTCTGGAAAACGTTAACAAAAAATGGTTTCGGAAAAGCATTTATGATTCCGATAATACTCATCATATTTTCGATTCAACCGTACGAGAATAACTTTTGGGTAATCACATCCTTGCAGCATAGTGTTGCCATAATTTTCTCAGTTTGGGCGTTTTACCTCGTTGCTTTTACTCAGAAGTCATCTCATTCATACTTCGCCGTTTTTTTGCTGGTAATGGCGATGTTTACGAATGGAAACGGGATGTTTGGGTTTATAGCTGCCCTCCCAGTAGTGTTTATACAACGCACAAAAAAAGAGAAAATCGTTTGGGGAACCGTAACTATTTTATGTTTTGCCGGATACTTTTATGATTTCCGAATGCCGAGCCACAAGCCAAGCGTTTCGGCAAACATTACTGAATATTTTGTACTCATCGTTGTTGATTTTTTCGCTTTCTTTGGTTCCGTTATTGATACTTCAGTGCTTTCTTTCAGAACAAATTTAAGGTACAGTGTCACCACCATTACTGGGGCGATTGCTTGGCTAATTATTGCCGTTCCGTTCGTGGTATTTCTGTACGATTTTATTTTTAAGCCGAAGAAAAAAGCTCGTTGGGTACTATTTTTGACCCGCAAATTTTCTGAACTACCCAAAGTCACCCTTTTTGTGTTCAGCTGCTTCATCTTTGTCAGCCTGAGCGGTTTAGCATTTGCGGTTTCACGAGCCAGTCTGGGCGTTCAGGAGGTTTATAATAGCCGCTATAAAGCCATTCCGATTTTTTACTACTTGGTTATTTACTTAGCCATATTGCTAACCGTAAAACCTGTTACAAGAACTCGGTTCTTGAAAACGGCAATTATCTTTACGTTGATATTTCACGCTTATAGTTATTATTTGACGTGGGATGACGTATATAACTTTCGAAAAACGAAGGTGTTGACCCAAATTAACTGGGATAATAATGGGCGTAACTACTTTTACGCTTTCCCGGATTCCAGAACTCCCGATGATCACGTTCCGATTAATAAGTTTGGGAAACTACCAATCCCTCCGGTGGAATTCACGGCTTATATTTCTGGATTAATGAAGTACTACAACGACGCACTTTTTCTGAGCAGAAAGTACTATGATTTCTACGAAACTCCCGAATCGATTAGTGAATTTTCGGACTTGCTTTATTCTGAATCTATGCCTGAAAGTCCGGTTTATGAAGAGGTTGAGATTACAGCATCAAAGAACAGCTTTTCGGTGAATATTAGCAATGCGTTTACGTCACTATTTGCTTTGAATGAAGGGTATTATATTTTGTTTGTAAATAATGAAGTACGCATGAGCTTTCCGCTTAATAACGAGCCAAACAAGCTTCCGCAGTTAATAAGAATCCGTCAATATTATAGTCGCGATATTTCTGGTGGCGTGGGCAAGAATAGCCTGCCGTCTGGTAATTTCGAAATGCGGATAGTTCGGGTACGAAACGGGAATGCCGCTGTATTAAAGCGGCAAAACGTAATCATTTGAGATTAATTTATTAGATCAAACGCCGTATGCTTTCTCAATATCTTGTTCTGTTGGGAAGTCAGGCGTAATGATGTCAGGATTTGGATGATAGATGTACGGGTGGGGAAAGCCACGCTTGATAAACGTCGGTTCGTCCATGTCATTATAACGAAAATGGCACGACCAGCGAATCCCGATTTCGGTGTCGTTTGAGCCCGAGCGGTGATAAAGCATCGATGAGAAAAATAGGGCATCGCCTGCTTTGACTTCAACGGGTTCCCACGTGTGTTTGTCGGCTTCTTCGGAAGGCAATGTCCCAAACCCATCAGTGAATTGATTTGTTCGGAGTCCAAACTTGTGCGACTTTGGAACAATTTCTAAAGCTCCCAAAGACATCGGAACGTCGATCAGCGGCAGCCAAACCACAATAGCGTTTAGTGCACCCTGCATACTTCGCCAGTTTTGGTGAGGGGCGGTTTTCCAGTAAACCTGTTTTTTGGCAAGTTTACGAGCGTTGAAAAATAACATTGGACGGGTACAAATATTCGGAAACGAAAGCCCGATGTCATTCAGACCTTCTTCAATTCGTTTATCGAGGGAAACACGGTGCAAATCCATCATGTGTTGAATGTGCTTTCCGGTTGATATTATGCGTTCGGGGTATTGATTAAATAATTCAAAGAATAGTTTGTTAAACTCTTCTTCGGGTAGGTTTTCGTCCAATCTTTTCATCAAACCAACCGCCACAAGTTGTCGCTGAACCATACTTATCGCCTTGAGGCGAATATTGATTACTTCTTCGGGCTCGAAGAGATTATTGATTAATGAATAACCGTTTTCCCAAAAAGACTTTTTATCAATCACTGGCATGCTGCAACTCGCGTTAGGTTTACTATCCGAAATTTCAGCAAAATTAACCGAAAACGTTTGCTAAAAAAAAATACATCGGGCATTATTTATTGCAAGACTGCTATGTTAAGGTCAGCAAGGAACATTTCTAAATCTTCCACTTCTACGTGTTCCATTACAATGATTTTGTACCATTTTGGGGCGTGGTGATCATCGGGTACAATTTGGTACTTCCGGGCTACTTCTGGCAAAACACACGCTGCTGAAAGGCTAACAATATTTGAATTTGCTTCTCGGAAATAATTAACCTTGGCGGCATCTAGCTCTTTACATAACCAGTCAACGCGGTGTTTCAGGATGTGCGTTTTCTCTTTCCATCCGTTTGGTCCGTGAGCACTCAAAATCATCCAGACGGCTACGGCATTTGCTCCCGAACGGCTTCCTACCAATGTATAATCCTCGCCCTTCACATAAGAGGCCTCTTTGCTGTGTGTATAGCCCATAAAGCCTTTCCGAACCAAAAATATGCCAGTCCCGTAAGGAGCCTGAGCCATTTTATGGGCATCAACGGTAATACTATTTACGTGCTCATTTTCAAAATTCATATTGTTTGATTCATTCGCAAACGGATAGAAAAACCCGCCGTAAGCTCCGTCAATATGAAGTTTGAATTCTAATTTACTTTCTAATAGAGCTTCCGTAATAACATCGAGTTTGTCTACGCTACCAAACATAGTTGTCATCATATTAGCAACGAAAATAATGCCTTTTATGCCATTTTCTCTAAGCTCTGAAAAAGCATTTGAAAGACCAGACGGAGACATCTGCCGGGTAACTGTATCAACCGGAACTTTGTGAATCTGAACGCTTAATATATTGCTGGCTTTCGGGATACTATAATGCGTATCGGAAGAACAAACGATTGCGATTTCGTCGAGTGAAAAACCGTTATTTTTCTTAAAGAATTCACGGTAAATCCAAACTGCTTGCATGTTTGCTTCCGTACCGCCAGATGGAACATAGCCGTCAAATTCGCCTTCTTCTGCTTTGAAAATATCGCAGGCAACGATGTTTAATAGTTCCCGCTCAATCTTTTGCGTTCCGGAAAAAGTGATTTCTGAAGTTGCAACGGTATGACAGCCAATGTGGTTTGGATTATTTATCAAAGTTTGCAGAAAAGGGGCATTGTTGAGTATCGGATTCCCGTGCGGAAAAACTTTACTGTCTAAATACGAGCAGGGCATCCCGATAATTGGTTCGTCATAAAAACTACTGTTTTCACCTAAAGCCTTATCAATTCGTTCCTGAATTTCTTTGCTCGTTTTTCTCTTCCAATGCTTCATGGTATTCTCAATTTTTTGTAAAAGTAAGAAATTTAGTTAGTATGACAATAGTTGTTGTGCTAATCAATGTCGTATAGTTTGTTAAAATAACAATGTCGTATAATGATATTTTGGAAACTTGCATCGTTAACGAGATGTTTTGGTTGATATCTACCGCTGAACCAACGTTATTTTGAACAAAAAACTACTCAATAGCTCCCTTACTTTTTTGTTACTTTTAAGTAGCTTATTTTCTTCTTCACAAGAATTTTACTTTGTGCGTGGTTACGTTTACTCAGTGGATAACCAGCCGCTTATAAATGCAAATATTCGGTTATTCAATGCTCAAACTGGAACGGTAACGGATGATTTGGGAAGGTACGAAATTCAGGCATCGCAAGGATTAAATCGTATTACGTATTCTTACCTCGGTTTTGAAACTCAGCTCGTTGAATTAGTGGTGGAGGAGGATCTGGTGAAAAGTATTTACCTCGAAGAAAGTGCAAACCAACTCAATGAGGTAGAGGTTAAAATCAAGCGTAAAGATTATTCCTATGAGGTAATTCAAAAAGTGATTGATAACCGGGAGAATTTCTTGAATCAGTACAAGAATTACACCGCTCGGCTTTACATAAAGGCAGTGGAAGAAGTAGAAATTCCGCCCGCTAAACAAAAGAAGAAATCGGAGGAAATGCTCCATGAGTCGGTGCTGGAAAATACTGAGAACGAAGTCGCTGAAATCAAAAAAGATAGTGTTCCGAACCTGAATTTATTTGAATGTACGCTCACCCGCCACGAGGAAGTTCCGAACAAACAAAAGGAAGAACGGACGGCAGTAACAAAACTCAATGATCAGTCTACGCTTTTTTTTACTACCATTACTGATGGCGAATTTAACCTCTACGAAAATCTACAATACGTTCCGCAAGTATCTGATAATAAATTCATTTCGCCGATTAGTAACCTTGCCTTTGCCAGTTATAAATTTAAATTATTAGGTTCTTACTATGCAGGACTGCAAAAAATTTACCGGGTGGAGGTTTCGCCCCGAAAACTCGGAAATGCGTTGTATGAAGGAGAAATAGAAGTCTTTGATAATTTGTGGGTTTTAAAAAGTGCGAAGCTTTCTCTTAATAAGCGGGCGTTGCGTCAATATAAAGCCTTTGGTCTTGAGTTGAACTACGAAAACGTGGCGGGGAAATGGATGGTCACGAAAACTAATTATACGTGGAAAGTAAGAGAAGGTTCTACTAAAAAAGACGGACGGTGTTTGGTGAAACAGTCGAATTTTGAGTTTGACAAAACCTTTCCTAAAAAATTCTTTGGGGCAGAATTAGGCGTGACCGAAGCCGAAGCTTACAAGCGGGATACCACGTTTTGGGCAAGCATCCGCCCCGAACCTTTATCAAAAGACGAACGCAAATTTGTGGTGTACAAAGATAGTTTAAAAGCGGTGATGAACTCCAAATCATACCTTGACTCTGTGGATACTATTTATAATAAAATTACCCTTCAAAAAGTGACGTGGGCTGGCGTGGGACGTATCAACCGAAGTAAAAAGCAGGAGTTATTTTTTAGTCCAATTATTGCTACTATCGATCCCGTTTCCATCGGGGGGTTTCGTAACCGATACGATGTGAACTACCTTAAGCGGTTTGAGAATAGAAAAGAGTTCTTCATTGCTCCGAAGCTAACGTACGGTTATAATAATAAGGACCTGCGGGGAAATATCCGCACAAGCTTTCTGTATAATCCAATTCGGATATCCCGAATATCTTTAAATGGTGGGCGGGGTTTTGGCATTATCAACGGGGCAGCAACCATTGCCGATATTATTCGCCGAAATAATTTCTATCAGGACATTTCTGGTAACGTTGTTCATTCTACTGAACTGCTGAACGGGCTTTACCTTTCGTCAACACTCAATTATGCCAAACGAGAAGATCTGGGGAACTTTAAATTTAGTCCGGCTGGTGATGAACTGTTTGAGAATAATAACCCAACGTTGTTTCCGACGAGTGAAGTACTGAGAACTGTCTTCTCAGTTTCTTATACACCCAAGCAGTTTTACTTACGCGAGCCAAACCAAAAGATTGTATTGGGTTCACGTTTTCCGACTTTTACGCTTAAATATGATAAAGCGTGGGCGGGAAGTAGCGAACGGTTTAATAAGTTTTCCTTTGTTGAGTTTAATATCCGCCAATCGTTTCAAATGGGTATTTTTGGTACGTCGGAGTATAAAATACAAACTGGAAAATTTCTGGATACTACCCGAATATCCGTCATGGATTATAAATACCAACGCGGCGGAGATCCCTATTTTTTCTCCCCTGCTATGTACACTTTTCAGCTCATTGATCAGACTTTTTCAACCTTTGATTGGTACTTGGAAACGCACTATACGCACCAATTCAATGGCTTTTTGACGAGCAAAGTACCGTTATTAAATAAGACCGGAATAAAGACGATGGCGGGCGGTGGCTTCTTGCTCGCTCCCGAACGCAATTACCACTACGGTGAAGTATATTTCGGGGCAAACCGTATCTTCAAGTTCGGACGGCAATTGATTCGGTTGGGCGTTTATAATGTGCTATCCACTAGTAATCAAACGGGTTTTAGAAATATGGTTAAATTCTCTTTTGAGCCATTTGACGCATCTAAAAATACGTGGAGTTTTTGAGTAGATTTTCAAAATAGTTCTTCGTATTCATGATCAAATGGCATAACCTTCAAGCTGCCGTTTGTAAGCTCTAATACCTTGACTTTATAGCTCATTCTTCCGCCCCAATACTTCGAGTCAATATTAATCACACTTTCACTCTCGATATTAAATTTGCCGTTGTACTCTGCGTAGCTTATCGGCGGAGTACCGCACCATCCAGAATTTTGCTTCGACAGAAAGACTCCGTTGTTCTTGAAAGTGATACCAGCTTCATCGTCCGCAATTCTATCTACCCTCTGGTAAACCTCGGCGTAGGTGCTATCCGTCAGTTGCTCGTAGGAATTGTATTCCCAAACTCCGATGAGGTTTTCTTGACCTTCAAGGTTCGTTAAATCAGGTGAAATGCCCTCATCTTTACAAGCAAGAATCAGGAGCGAGAAAGCAAAAATTGTGAATAAGTTTTTCATGGGTAATCGTTTTTTATTACGACCCACGTTGAATTGAAATGGTTGGATTCTTCCTTTAAAATTCTATTACACTTCCGGTTTCGGCTACCCGAAACCCATTTTCTACTACCTGATTGTAGCTTTTGGAGGTTTTATCCAATAACGGATTTGTGTGGTTTAAGTGAATGAAGTGCACTTTCTTACGATTATCAACGGATAAATCCTTTAGTAAGTCCATTGTTTCCGTTACAAATGGATGCGGTACTTCACTCATGGGTCGGTCAATTTCGCCGTCGGCGTAAAACGTGCCGTCTAATAAGGCGTAATCTACTGATTCCACCAGTTTTATTAAGGACGTTTTCCATTTGCTCCATTTGTCAATATCGGGAATGAAAATCAGTAATTTCCCATTAATCGTAATTTTGTAGCCAACGGTTTCTGAGAATTCATCACGGTGTGGTACGACGAACGGCTGCACAGAAATTTGATGATTTAGCTCAACGACTTTCTGATTTTCGAGGGGCTTTATTGCAATATTTTTGTAGTTGACTAACTGACTCCAGGGACCGTTGTTATTCAGAAATTCGGTCATACGGGGCATGGCGTAAACGGGCATTGCGTTGGCTCCCATGGCTTCATGTCCTAAGTTCATTAGTCCGGTGTAATGACCAATATGGGCGTGAGTCAGGAATATTCCATTTAAGTTTTTTGAAAAATTAGCGGTCTGAGTTTTCAAAAAATGGAGTTGCTCGGGAAAGTCAGGTGTGGCGTCAAATATCCAGCGTTCTTTGGTTTCTGGGTCAACGAGTGCAATGCTCGAAACCCAGCGTTTTTTGTGAGAGTCATTGTAGGTAGAAGAGCAGCAAGGTTTCTCGCAACCCGCTTGCGGATGGCCTCCGTCTTGTGCCGTTCCTAAGATTAATACGTACGGGTTTTGAGCAGACAAACTGCCGCTCACTATCAGAATTAAAAAGAGAAATTTTGTACTGGGAATCGTCATTTGTTGTTATTCGGTTTACGAAATAAAGATACGACTAAAAAAAAACGCCGGAAAGTAAAATTTAAGTCAAGGGCTTTTGTTCTTACTTATAATAAACCCAGCTTTTATCCATGAATTGGTTCTCTTACTTGTCTGTTATTGGTGTTTCGATGTTAAAATTCGTATTCGGACCCGTGTCTGGCATGGCGTTAGGCTTGCTGTGGTACGAAACCTTTTTATGTACTATTTTAGGAATGATGGCAACCGTTTTTGGTATGACATTCCTGAGTAATTTTTTCCGAAGAATCGAAATCCGATTCTTCCTGAAAAGCAAAAAGAAAACCCCGTTTAATAAACGCAACCGTTGGGCAATTAAAGTGCGTCAACGACTCGGAATGTGGGGCGTAGCACTCTTAACTCCTATACTTTTTACACCGCCCATCGGAGCTATCTTGGCGTTGGCATTCCGCTATCCAAAAGGTGAAATTTTTTACAAAATGCTCATAAGTGCACTTATTTGGGGCTTGCTGATGGTTTACTTTTTCTATTACATTAAAGAGCTGTGGGTAGCGTAGTTTCGTCATTTTCTTCAAAATAGCTACCGACTTCTTCTTGGCTCACCTTATTTCTTCTGAACATTCTCAAATTAACTCAGATGTAAAATTCTTATTGGATGTTCTCGCAAATAAATTTTGCGTAGAATATTCATGTTCTTCTATATAGGTACTTGAAAGTAAGGGGTTTATATGTTGCCTATCATTTGTCGTTTAATCAAAAATTAGATTCTTTGAAGAACGGAAGTTACAGTTTTGCTATTGAATAGCACTCAGCAAATGGATGATTAGCAAATCTATTGCTTTGAATCACTGGGGTACACTTCGGGGGCAGTTTGGAAGCGGGGCTTTCAAGCCAAATTACGTGCAACTAATTCAGTTGAGTTTTAATAAGTCGCTGTAATCAGACGTTTGAACGACACAATAAAGATTTCAACCGATAAAATAAGTGGGGATTTTGTAATACAAACTTTAACTATCACTTTAGAGTTACTATTTGTCTTTCATCTATAAATACCTCTCTATGAAGTCATTTCCCTACCGTGTGAAAACCATTGTTTTTTTACTCATCTTATCGCTTAATTCTTGTGCCCAAAAAAGCACTCCGATAGCTACCACAGTAATAAAATCGAGTAACTCATTCGATTTAGCTTTACTCAAAAACAAAAAAGCCCGTAGCATCGGACCAGCTACTATGTCTGGTCGGGTTACCAGTATTGACGCTGTTTGGGATAATCCTGACATTATTTACGTCGGGACGGCATCTGGTGGAGTTTGGAAATCTGAAAATGGTGGTACAACTTTTACTTCCGTTTTTGATGATAATCCCATCATTAATATAGGAGCGGTTGCTATTCAGCAATCTAACCCATCTGTGGTTTGGGTTGGAACGGGCGAGGGGAATCCTCGAAATACTGTAAGCCTTGGTCTCGGTGGCGGAATTTTCAAATCTATGGACGGCGGTAAAACGTGGAAGAATATGGGTTTGGAAAAGTCATCTAACATTCACCGAATTATCGTTGACCCAAATAATCCGGACGTGGTTTACGTCGGTGTAATCGGAAATCCGTTTGCGGATCATTCTGAGCGAGGCGTTTACAAAACCACTGACGGTGGCGAGACGTGGAAGAATATTCTGTTTACCAATCAACGTTCTGGCGTGGGTGATATGATCATGGACCCAACGAATCCGAATAAGATGTTTGTGAACATGTGGGAACACCACCGTACGCCTTACGATTTCAAATCGGGTGGACCGGGTTCGGGAATGTACGTAACGTACGATGCGGGAAAGACCTTTACTAAATTGGACGAGAAAAACGGCTTGCCAAAAGGCGAATACGGTCGTATGGGTTTTGCCATTGCTAACAGTGATCCGAACATCGTTTATGCGTTGGTTGAGTCGAAGAAAAATGCTTTGTACAAATCCGAAGATGGCGGAATGAACTGGAAAAAAATCAATGACGATGAAGACGTTGCGAACAATCGCCCGTTTTATTTTCAGGACATAGTTGTTGATCCGCAGAATGAGAACCGTTTGTACAATGTCTATCAGATGATTTCGATGAGCGAAGACGGCGGAAAAACCTTCAAGGTAATTGTGCCTTACAGCGGAGTTCACCCCGATCACCACGCTTTTTGGATTCACCCAAAGGATCCGTCGTTTATCATTAACGGAAACGACGGTGGTATCGCTATCTCCCGTGACCGCGGTCGCAACTGGATGTTTGCCGAGTCTATTCCGGTTGGGCAATATTATCACATTAACGTTGACAATGATGTTCCTTATAATGTCTACGGCGGTTTGCAGGATAATGGTTCATGGCGTGGCCCAGCTTATACTTGGATGACGGGTGGTATCCGCAACCAATTTTTTGAAGTGGTACTCTTCGGTGATGGTTTCGACGTTTTGCCAGACCTAGACGATAGTCGCTACGGTTACGCGATGTCGCAAGGCGGAAATTTGGCTCGCTACGATGCGGAAACTGGTAAAACGGAGTTCATCAAGCCCGTTCACCCCGATAAAGATTTGCGGGTACGTTATAACTGGAACGCCGCCATTGCTCAAGACCCGCACGATAATTCGACCTTGTACTTTGGCTCGCAATTCGTGCATAAATCAACGGATAAAGGGATGAACTGGGAAATCATTTCCCCTGACCTCACAACTGATAATAAAGAACAACAAAAAGCTTCTGATAACAGCGGTGGCTTGACCATTGACATCACTTCCGCTGAATTTCACAACGCTATTTTAAGTCTTGGACCATCGCCTGTGGATAAAAATGTGGTTTGGGCGGGAACTGACGACGGCAATGTGCAAGTAACTAAAGACGGCGGTAAAACGTGGACAGAAGTTTCGGGACGAATGACTGGACTTCCTGATGAAGCGTGGATTCCGCAAATCAGAGCGTCTGACTATAATGCTGGTGAAGCTTTTATCGTGGCAAATAACTACCGTAATGACGGTAAGTTTACGCCGTATCTCTATCGCACCGCAGATTACGGAGTTACGTGGACGCGAATGCTAAAAGAAGGTGATGTAAACGGCTACGTATTGTCTGTATTGCAAGACCCAACCGAGCCAAACTTGATTTTTGTGGGAACGGAGCAAGGGCTTTACGTGAGTTTTGATAATGGCTCTTCTTTTGAGCGTTGGAAGCACGGTTTCCCGCCCGTTAGCACCATGGATCTAACGATTCAGGAACGCGAAGGCGACTTGGTTGCCGCAACCTTCGGACGTGCCATTTTTGTGTTGGACGATATCCGTCCGTTGCGGGCAATTGCCGCCACAAAAGGAAAAGGTTTCAAGAAAAACCTGAAAGCATTTGCGGCTCCTGATGCGTACCAGGCAGAAATTAAAGATGCTCCCGGCGTGATGTTCGGAGCTGATGCCATGTATCAAGGTGAAAACCGGGATACGGGTGGACGCATTTCTTTCTTCGCGAGACCTGAAGTGAAAGAAAAAAAGGAAGAAGAGAGCAAGGAGCAAGGCGAAAAGAGCAAGGACGAGAATGTTAAAGACGATAAAAAGAAAGCGGCTTCTGATACGTTAATTGCTAAAATTTACTCGGTAAATGGTGACTTGATCCGAACGTTGCAGCAAAAAGTTGATACCGTTGGCGTTCACACGATGCGTTGGAAATTAGATGAGAAAGGAATCCGTTTTCCGGGAAGATTAAAGCCAAAGAAAAACGACGACGAGCCGGGCGGAATGGATGTATTACCGGGAACGTATAAAGTGGTACTGCACTTTCGTGACGAAATGGATTCTACGATGATAACCGTGAAGGCGGACCCACGGATACCTTTCAATATAACTGACGTAAATGAAAAGCGTAAGCTCACCAAGCAGTTATACGGTAGCATTGAAAAGCTAACCGCCGCCGTTGATGGTTTAGACGATGCCAAAAATTCAACGGACATGATTCTGTCTCAAATCAAAGGTGCTGCTGACCCAATGACAGATAATCCGTTGTTGGATAGTTTGAAGAAAACTACTACCGCTATGCAGGATTCCATTAAGACGGTTAAAGAAATCATCATGGGCGAGGAGATGGAACGTCAAGGGTACGGTCGCCCGTATCAGCTTACGCCGCAAGGAAAAGTCTTTGAGGCGTATCGTTACATCCGTTCAAAGTCAGTGGTAACTGCCGCCGAGCGTAATTTACTTAAAGATGCCGAAACACTCACCACCGAAGCCGTCACGAAAGTAAACGAATTCTTCGCGACGCAGTGGGCAGATTACCGCAAAAAAGTAGCCGCCGCTCCGCTGAGTACGTTTAAGGAATATGAGGCGATAAAGTAAAACTAGGTATTGGTTTTCTGATATTTAGATGTCAGAAAAAATAAATAACTTTACCGCTCACGAGTTTCTCGTGGGCGGTTTTTTGTCTTTTAGAAAGTTGTATTTTTGCTAAAATCAATAACCCGTTATGGAAAATATGAAACGCTACAACTCAGCAATAAGCACTTGGTTGGTTATTGTTTTGGCTCTCTCGTTGGGACTGCCGCTGTTGGTTACGCTTTATCAGGAGACTGGATTACAACGTCAACCCTATTGATTACTATTGCTTTCGTAGCTCACCTTTTTTCTTAATACTTACTACGTTATTGCGGGAAATGAATTACGTGTTAAAGCGGGGTTGTTGTACACCATAAAAATCAATACCCACGATATCAAACGCATCGAAAAGTCAAGCAGTTTACTGTCTTCTCCCGCATTGTCAACGGATAGAATCGAGATTTTCTACGGTAAACTTGATTCTGTGCTTATTTCTCCGAAAGACATAAGTGGGTTTGTGGAGGAATTGAAAAGGATGAATTCTACTATTGAATCGAGGTTTTAAAATCCCACTGTCTTCAACTTCAACCCCGCCGTTTCATCCAAGTCGAAAATAAGGTTCATGTTTTGCACCGCTTGACCGGATGCTCCTTTGGTGAGGTTGTCTATAACGGTTGTCATCAATAAATTATCGCCGTGCTTTTGAAGTTGAATCAAGCACTTATTGGTGTTTACCACTTGCTTTAAATCAATTTCGGAAGTGGTAACGTGCGTAAACGGGTGGTTAAGGTAAAAGCTTTCGTACAACACAACGGCTTCTTCCAAACTGCCCGAAAACTTAGTGTATGAATTCGCTATAATTCCGCGAGGGAAATTTCCCCGGTATGGGATAAAATTAATTGCGGAATCAAAACTGTTTTGTAGTGACTTTAAACTCTGCGTAATCTCTTTTAAATGCTGATGCGTGAATGCTTTATAAACCGACATATTATTGTTCCGCCAGCTAAAATGCGTGGTTGAACTAAGTGATTGTCCCGCACCCGTAGAACCCGTGATGGCACTTACGTGTATGTCATCCGTTAGTAATCTAGCTTCGGCGATGGGTAAAATTCCTAATTGAATGCACGTAGCGAAACAGCCGGGATTGGCAATTTTTGCGGCTCCCGTGATTTTATTACGCTGCAACTCGGGTAAACCGTAAACAAAACCGTTTGACTCATCCCTAAAATCAGTGCTGAGGTCAATGATTTTGATAGTTTCAGGAACTGGGTTTTCTTCCAGAAATCTCACTGACTGTCCGTGACCCGAGCAAAGGAAAATGACGTCGGTATCTGCAAAATTCAATTCTTTTGTAAACTTTAAGGCTGTCTCACCAAGTAAGTCTTTGTGCGTTTCGTACACGAACTTCCCTCCCTGACTTTGCGAGTTTACAAATTGAATATGTGCGTTTGGGTGGTTGATTAAAATACGCAGTAATTCGCCTCCCGTATAGCCCGCTCCACCGATTATTCCAATATTTATTGCTGTCATTGCCGTTATTTCTACGCCGTAAAAGTGAGAAATCCTGATAAGATAATCAAGCCGTTTAGTTTGTTTTGAAGATAAACCTTAATTTTACACTTTATTCATCATTCAATAACCGCCTTTTCATGTTATTATCCGCAATCATTTGGGATGTAGATTCAACCATTATTAAAATTGGAAGTTTCGAGTTACGCTGGTACGGGCTTTGCTTCGCCGCCGGATTTTTGATTGGCTATCAAATCATGGACCGGGTATTTAGGTTTGAGAATAAACCTGAGAAAGACTTAGATTCACTGTTATTGACCATGATTCTCTCGATTGTGCTTGGGGCAAGAATTGGACATTACGTCTTTTACGAGGGGTATCGTTTTTCTGACGCTCCATTTACATTTTTATGGGATATGTTAATTCCACCGTATATGGGTCTTGCGAGTCACGGAGCTGCCTTTGGTGTGCTTCTGGGGCTTTTTATCTATTCTCGCCGCAACCGCGAATATAAATTTTTATGGTTGATTGACCGTTTGATGATAACTGCTGCTTTGGGCGGGGCGTTCATTCGTTTTGGTAATCTGATGAACTCCGAAATTGTCGGAAAACCAACGGATGTTCCGTGGGCGTTCACCTTTATGCAGAACAATGAATTTGCCAAAATTCCCCGGCACGCTTCACAATTGTACGAATCAATTTCTTGCTTAATCTTGTTCTTCGTTCTCTTTTTTCTTTACGAGAAATACAAATCGGCTACGCCTCGTGGTTTACTGACGGGTATTTTCTGTACGTGGGTTTTCGGTTTCCGGTTTTTCTTTGAATTTTTGAAAGAAAATCAGGTAAGTTTTGAAGATAGTATGTCGTATAATATGGGTCAATGGCTGAGTATTCCGTTAGTCTTATTTGGGCTCTTCCTGCTTTTTAGAGCGTTGAAAAAAGGCAGAGAACTTATTCCTTCCAGCTGATTTAGACCAACGCTTTGCCAAATCCAATTTTACCTGAAAGAGAAGCTCCGTAAGGTACGTCGTCGGTGTTGATTCCCATTGCTCGACAAGCTTCAGCGGCGACTCGGATGGAGTTATTGGTGCTGCGTTCGTCGGGATAAATATGTACCATATTTGCCAAGAAAAAGTTTTCTATGCCTGTTTTGCAAGGGGGTACTTTTGCAGAAAAATCTAGGTCGCAGACGGTAGCAGCAGTATTGGTTTTGAACACCTGAACGCTTTTAATCCACGACTCATTAAATGCCGGATTGATTTTTTTCAACGGTGGAATCATCTCAGCCTTAATTTCTTCTTCGGTCATTCCCGCAAGCTTTTCACTCATCGCGAAATAACGGGAAAGGTACATTACGTGTGAACCGCCGAAATTCTCCGTGGGTAAAAAGTTAGTATGTTCGATAATCCCTCCGAAAGGAAAACCTTCGTCGGCGACGTTCATCCAATAAATATCGCTGAATTTTTGGTTAAGTTCGAGAATAGTACAAACGGCTCCGAAGTATTCAACCTCGCTACCAACGGCTTTACGCAGAGCGGGGCTTTCGGCAATTCCTTTGATTTTAGTTGCGTAGATTGAAGGAATTGTTAACAAAAACTGCCCGCCTTCAATAGTTTGTTTAGCAGTCTTGATTGCAGCAAGCTTATTATCTTCGATGATAACTTCTGTCAACGGCTCTTCCGTGAGTATTTTAACGCCAATTTCTTGTAGCTTAGCTACAATAGTATCAAGTAGCGTTTTCCAAGAACCTTCGATGTAAGCAAGACTTTCATCTCCACCTTTTCTTGAATTAAGGCGTTGAGCCAATCGCCCGATCATCCAAGTAAGCGGAACTTTGGAAGCGTACGGGCCAAACTTAATATCTAACATGGGCTTCCAAAGGGCATCTGTCATGTTTTTTCCCGCCCATTTGTAGAACCAATCTAACGTAGAAACGCTCTCCTGAGTTTTCCAGTCCGCTACTTTTCCTAAATAAAGGCTTGTCAGACCAAACCTGACTTTATCGATAAGCCCGACGGGTTTAAATTTCAATAGATCAACAGGACCGTTGAAATCGTAGATTTTTCCGTCTCGAAATACGCCCATTGTTGTTTTTTTGTAAAAAGTTTTATCAGCGATTCCGAGTTCTTTTAGCAGCCAATGCAACTCGGCGTCTTGCGTAAAGAAGTGGTGATAGTAATGCTCTAACCTTCCGCCGTTTATGTCAAATGTGTTCAATAGCCCGCCGATTCGCGAACTTCCTTCCACAATTGTTACGTCTTTTCCTTGTTTTGCGGCGAGATAAGCGGCGGTTAATCCGGTCATTCCACCACCTATGATTGTAATCTTATTGTTCATTTATGAGAGAGTGAGTAAATACTCAAAAGTGTGTTTGCTTAAACGCTTTTACCCAGTTTACTTTCCGTTCCTGATAGTAAACGTTCGATATTTTTGCGGTGAGTAAAAGCTAAGAGCAAGGCTAAAGAAATGCCAAATATAATTAAAAGGAGGGAATCTGCTTTTGGAGAAAGAGCAACTGCAACGGGAAACGCTATTGCCCCCAAAATAGAGCCCAGCGATACGTATTTAGTTAGTAATACCACGATTAAAAATACTAAGAAACAAGCTAAAGCTCCGATAGGGAAAATGCCTATTATTACGCCCATAGAGGTTGCTACTCCCTTACCGCCTTGAAAATTAGAAAAGATAGGTAGTAAATGACCCATTACTGCGGCAAGTCCAGCTAATAAAATAACTAATTCATCAAAACCAAGATATCTGGCTAACAAAATGGGTAGTACACCTTTCAGAAAATCAACGATGAGAACAATAACTCCCGCCTTTTTTCCCAAAACCCGCAAAGAGTTTGTGGCACCAGCGTTACCGCTTCCGTGGTTTCTAATATCCACTCTGTGGATGATTCGTCCGTACCAAACGGCAGTCGAAATAGAACCAGATAAATAAGCGAAAAGTACAATTAAAATTGATGTAATCATTTGTGAGTCCAAGCAGTTTTTATGGCAAAGACTGTAAAGGTATTAAATTGACCAATTCTAAGACAGTTTTTTTTGGAAAATATGCAGAATGTTGTTGCTTAGCTATTTATATAATTTAGATTTTAATAAAAATAAAACTATTTCAATAACGTTTTGCATTACTTTTCTTTAGTGCTAAATCATGTGCTGTATCATAGTAAGAACGTAGATTTGTCCAATCAAACACTTCGGAGATATTCTCTACCTTATTTCGCTGCATAATTCGGTCGCGACGATTCATTGATACAAACTTGAACATAGCGTTGGCGAGTTCTTCTGCTGACTCTTCAAATGTTTTGTCTTGTCTCTTTACTACGTTTACTCCTACGCTTTCGTAGTCTTTCATCAACTGCATGATAAAATCGCCGAAACCCGAAAGATCACTAGTTATGGTTGGAATTCCCCGCACAACGCATTCGAGGGGAGTATAACCCCACGGCTCGTAATAACTTGGAAAAACGCCTAAGTGACAACCCCGCACAAACTGACTGTATTCTAGGCCGAAAAGTGGATTTGTGGGTGAAATAAAGTCGGGGTGATAGACAAATTTTACCCGATCTTTTTCGTGGTTTTGTAATTTCGTTTGCTCAAAAAATCGAGTAATATCGTCTGGTTTTTTCAGTAAATGCGTTACCGTACTCGGTAATTTGTGGGTTTTCCAAGACTGGATGGTACGCCGCAACCTAAGCCGCCAATAATCGTCTACAAACTCATTCAGGTCGGGTAATTTAGACTCCTCGTTTGCCGCCGAAGCGTAAAAAAGTTGATCGCCGACTTGCTTTTCGATGGCTTCGCAGGTTTCACGAATTTCTTCCATCACAGCACGGGACTGTAAAACTTCTGGATTTATGCTGTGAACTGGATTTCGGGTAATGATAAACATCACCACGGTTGTATCTGACCCACTCTGAACGATTTTGAAGTTCAAACGGCGTAAGGCTTCCAGTGTTAAATCGTATCCTTTATTTTTAAATTCGTAACGGCCTGACGTGAAAAAGTATAACGTATTATCTAAGTCAAACGAGTAATTTTGAAAGAAATGACCCATCACAAACTGATGGATTTTTTGTTTATACTTTAGGTGCAGGTTTTGAAATTCGTGCGTAGCGGCAAAGCGGGTAATGTTCAAACCATTAGGCAGAATTAAATCACAATTCCTGCCAAAAAACACTTCGCATTCCTTTGCGGTGACATCACTTACCGTGGTGAGTACATGACACTTCTGTGCCGACTGTCGCTCAATTCCAGCTTGAGCTTCAATACCGTAGTTTTTTGCTTCTACCGCCCAATTATAATAGGGCAGCCTTTCGTAAAAATCGTCAACGTTTCCGGCTATATAACGCCCCAACATGGTGGCGTGAGTAGTAAAAACTGTGGCAACGGGAACTTGATGATGACGAAGTTTAAGTAACGTAACCGAGCACATCCATTCGTGAAAATGAGCCACAATTCGCTGCCTTGCGGCGTATTTGTCTGCGTATTTTTTTAAGAATAGGTAAGCTACTTCGCTAAAAGCTAACACATTGTTTACAAGTGGCTCGGTATTTACCGTTGAAATTTGGTGGTGTTCCCACAGTTGATATTTCAATTGGTCAATGTTTTGCAACATGTGCTGAAAATCAATAAGGATTATTTGTGGACGACCCGTAACAAGCCACCTGCCGTAGTGCACTTTGAAGCCTTCGGCGTTCATTTCCTGAGCAATTTTGCTAATATCTGAATCGTCTTTAACTTCCTCGAACTCTACTGATGCAGTCTGAGGGAAAAAAGGCCCAATCAGGCAATAATTATCTTTCCACTCTTCCGACATTGCGGGTACTTTCGAACGGATTACCGTGTATATCCCACCCACCTGATTGCAAACTTCCCAGGCAGATTCAAACAAGAATTTAGGGTTCTCTGTAAGCGGGTTTATTTTTATAGTTTCGGTGGTTTCGTCTTTTCGTTTTTTGGTTGCCATATTGGTATGTCTGCGGTAAGGAAGGATTGACCCTTTCGTCCTATTCTGTGTGCTTTTTTATTTTTAATAGATACGGTTTGAACCCGAAATTCCGTAATTATTTATGATAATTCAAAGATAAAATCAAATTCATTGTAGTCTGTAGTCCTTATTTAAAGTTTTTAGAAAATTTCTCCGCTACGATATTTCGGTATTTTATTGAGATGTTCGTACGCTTTTTCGGTGGCTTCACGCCCCGAGCGGTTCGTTTTAAGAAACCCTCCTGAATCAGGAACGGCTCGTAGACCTCTTCAATGGTCTCAGCTTCTTCGCTTACTGCTGTGGCAATAGTCGATAGTCCAACCGGTCCTCCTTTGAACTTATCAATTATCGTTAGTAAAATACGGTTGTCCATATCGTCCAGTCCATGGTCATCCACTTCGAGTGCGGTCAGAGCCATTTGGGCAATTTCCATATTGATAGTTCCGTCGCCTTTTACTTGAGCAAAATCACGGGTTCGACGAAGTAAATTATTGGCAATTCGGGGCGTTCCGCGGCTACGTCGGGCAATTTCGTACGCTCCTTCGTCTTGGATGGGTGTTTGAAGGATATAAGCCGAGCGTTTTACAATTTGTGTCAGTAAACGGGCATCGTAATGCTCAAGCCGGGCGTTGATTCCGAATCTTGCTCGGAGGGGAGAAGTCAATAATCCCGAACGAGTTGTTGCCCCGATGAGTGTAAATGGGTTTAACCCAATTTGTACACTCCGAGCGTTCGGACCAGAATCGAGCATGATATCAATTTTATAATCTTCCATTGCCGAGTACAAGTATTCTTCAACTACTGGGTTTAGACGGTGGATTTCGTCAATGAAAAGAACATCATTCGGTTCGAGATTTGTCAAAAGCCCCGCCAAGTCGCTGGGTTTATCCAATACTGGACCGGAAGTTATCTTAATGCTCGAACCAAGTTCGTTGGCAATAATGTAGGAAAGTGTCGTTTTCCCGAGTCCCGGAGGTCCGTGCAATAATACGTGGTCAAGTGCTTCCTGACGATTTTTGGCAGCGAGAACAAAAACCTTTAAATTTTCTAATATTTTGGCTTGTCCAGCGAAGTCGTCGAATGATTCGGGGCGTAACGCTCTTTCAATATCTTTTTCAACGGCTGACATTTCTTCTCCGTCACCTTTGAGGTATTCCTGACGCATTGATTCATTAGTTTTATGGGTGTTCAAAAGTACGAAATTACCCGATAAGAGTTGATAAGTTAACGGGGTTAGTTTATCCGTAAACTTGTGAAATGACGCCTAAAAAAGTATTTTTAAACGTCGGAGTAAGCACTAATTAAAATATTCTACACTTTAATCCAGAACTTCAACTTTATACTTTTTTGGTAGCTATATCCAGTTTTACGAGTGTCTGAGTAAAGCTCTGGTCGTCTATTCAGCCTATAGCTCTGGGGTGCTTATGGTATTTCTGGGAAGTTCGTTTAAATAATACAAGAAGGATAAGGTCATTGAGTTTCCAAATATTTGCGAAGCAATCATCAACAATGTATTCCCGTTTCAAGTCTACACCGATGGTTAGCAAGTCTGGAGTTTGGGTAAGCTTGTGGAGGAAGGTTCTATAGCAGAAATACCTTTAGCAAGGGAAGAGATTTAGCTGCAAATTAACGTTTACCCAAACCCAACTACCGAAGAAATCACCGTTACCGCCGTTGAATCCGTTTCGATTGTTAATGGAGCGTTCGTTGCGGAAAAGCGACGTGCAGGAAATACATCACTTTATCCATAAAAAATCTCCCGAACGGGCTGTACTTCCCGTTGATAAAAACGGAAAATACAGCCTAACGAAGAAAGTAGTGAAACTGTAAGTTTTTAACTGTTTAGACTTATTGACTTACTTGTGCGTCGCTGCTAAACTGGAGTATTACGTAACCAATTACCGCAGAAATAACAGAACCAATCAATATTCCGATTTTTGCTGAATCAATTAACTCAGGTGCATCGGCAAACGCCAGTCCGGCAATGAAAATCGCCATGGTAAATCCAACACCAGCCAAGAAAGCAACGCCAACTATTTGACGAAATGTAATATCTGAAGGAATTTCGATAAGTTTCAACTTACTAAAAAGAAGTACTAAAGCGGTAACCCCGATACTGTTTCCCGCCACTAGACAAATTGCCATGTTCTGAATCAATGCCATATCAAGCGGGACATTACTGGTTATTTGTACCCCGGCATTTGCCAATGCAAAAATCGGGATGATGAAATAAGCCACCCATCCGTGCAGAGCGTGTTCGAGGTGTTGGAGTGGCGACTGGTATTTACTCGTCCAGGCTTGCAAATCGTCAATCTGGTAAATCTGTTCGGACGAAAGTATGGGGTCTTTTAGTTTCGTTGCCGCTTTTATATTATTTACGATTTCCATTAAATTATCTACGAACATCGGCGTATCAATCCGCTGCCGGATGGGTACGGCGAAAGCAAGTAATATTCCTGCCACTGTTGGGTGAATGCCCGATTTAAGAAACAAGAACCACACAACCACTCCAATAGCCACTAATACAAATCGGGAGAAATAGCCTCGGAACGAGAGGAAATACAAAATACCCAATAAAGCCGCCGCAAATAGCAAATATCCTGTGGCAATATCGCCGCTGTAGAAAACGGCAATGACCAATACGGCACCAATATCATCTACAATGGCAAAAGCGGTCAGAAATACTTTTAGACTCAGCGGTACTTTATCTCCTAATAATTGCAAAACAGCCAATGAGAATGCAATATCGGTTGCCATTGGTATGCCCCAACCGTCTGAGGCGGTTGGGTTCTGATTTAAAAGTACAAAAAATAGGACTGGAGCCGCCATTCCGCCAACTGCTCCAACTAACGGGAAAGCCATTTTTTTGAATGAATTCAGTTCCCCAATCAGCAGTTCCCGCTTTATTTCGAGTCCGATTAGAAAAAAGAAAATTGCCATGAAACCGTCATTTATCCACAAGATAAGTGGTTTGTACAGCTCGAAACCCTCGGTTGTAACGCCAAGTTTATAATCCCAAAGTTCGTGGTAAGAAGCTGCGTAGGGAGAGTTTGCCCAAATAAAGGCAATAACGGTTGCGGCAAGCAGTAAAACGCCCCCCAAACTTTCAATGGAAACGAACTTTTGGAAGGGCGTAATGATAACTTTTTTAATCATAAAACTGTGGAGGGAAAAGTGAAATATGGTTTATTGCCTGTGTTCTTACTTATACAGGGACATAGATAATAGGGAGTTATTCGGTCAAAATAGAAAGATTTATCAAGTAACTTCCTGAATGGTATCGATTTCGCAAAGTTGATTCTTATATTCTAATCCAGTACTTGCACTTTTGCTGTTTACAAAAAGCGTTTGCTCGCTTACCTATTTACTGGGAATACCAATGCTGTAAGCCGATAATGAAATTGCCGTTTTAGGCTTAGTACTGAGTACGGTTTCGAGCGAGATGGATTTGGGAATGAAATCCATCATCATCGCCAAAAGAATACGGCTTGACCATCCGTTTTGGTGAGGGAACGGTTAACGAACACAATTATGCCGTTTTAGATGTGTTTCAACGCTGAGTTTGTGGCCTTTATTTTATAACCATAATTGCTCCGCGTTCCTGTAATTCGCCTCGATCTGGAAAATCAAGGCTGCGGTAGGTAATCCGCCACGGATAAACCATTGGAGATTGAATTTTGCCTTTTACTGTTCCATTCCAATGTTTGTCTATGGGGTTGTCTGATTCGTAAATTAACTCACCCCAACGGTCGAAGATAGATAGTTTATAGTCAGTTATGTGGGCGGTTCGCACCACAAAGTCGTCGTTTATATTATCGTCGTTGGGTGTAAACGCCGTGGGGGCAAAAATACGAGGTTCGCACTTGTCTATAATTTTGAAATCCTTAGCGGCATCGCAACTAAAATTATTCACGATTTCTAAACGATAGTTTCCGTTTGCCATAACCTCAAGCGAATCCGTAGCGGTATTTGTCCCCGAAATCCTTGTTCCAAAGCCCGTAAGCCAGTTGTATTCAAATGTATCGCCTCCCGTTGGATTAGGGTTGATGGTGATGAATGTTGGTGGGCGGTCTTTTGTGCAAATAAAAGCACTGTCCGCAATGGCAAAAACAGGAGATGGTTTAATATAAATGGAGTCAACAATAGTTGTGTCTTTACACTTAGACTCTAATGCCCGATTGATAATTTTGCTCACTACTGGAATATTGCCGAGTTGCGAAACTGCTTTTGATGCAGCAGTGGGAGCGTAAGTAGTTATCTTAACACGAATCTTATTCCATCCTACCTTTTTAAAAGTGTGAGAGGTTTTGGCTTCCTTATCCGTGGTACCGTCTGGGAAAATCCATTCTATTTCGTTCCGCATCGGGCTGCAAACTTCCTGAATTTCCAATATCGTTGGTCTGTCAAAACAGTTCCCGCTGTATGTTGCCTGAATGCCGTCGCCGTCCTGACTCTGATTAGCAAAAACTACGTTCGGAAAGCCTAACCGACTTATTCCTGGTATTTTGACTCCTTCATTGACAGAGGTAAGTCGCGTGTAACCTACCACCGCTGGTCCGCCTCGAGAATCGGGGTCTTGGATGTACGGTAATTCGGTTGAACCGTCAATCGCCATGTAAATAAACTTGGCGGCATTGCCGTTAACCGGACCAAGTTGCAACGCCCCGAATATTTCGGTTGTTGATTCGTCAATGAGATTTTTTGCCTCCGCAATTGCCACACCGTTTCCGGCTATGAGTGGTAATTGATAAAGTTTTGAAGGTATGGCAATGCCGTCTCCCTGAAGCGTGACATAAAGCATATCGCTGTTATTCCCGAAGGCGAGTCCATAAATTTTCGGTGGAGCAGCTTCGAGTTGGACAGTTTCTCTTAAAGTTAACTCTAAATTTTCACGGTCAATTTCGTAAATCTCGACGTAGTTGATGCCATTTTTTACGATACCCACCGCCATGAATCGTCCGTTGGGAGAAATCGTTTGATAGCCTTCTTGACTATCAATTTCATCTTGCACTAAGCCAATTGCTTGAATATTTTCTGATACGCCCGTAGAGTCAACAGTGATGAGGTTATACTTATCTGAATCTGCTTCGTGAGAAATGATGATAAACCCCGTAGAATCGGCGTTTGGTGTAGAAACTAATCGTTCCGTTACTGGAAACATGACTGGAACATTAGTTTCCGTAATCGCACCTTGCTGGTCATTATATCGCAAATCAATGACCGAGTAAGATAATAATTTCGTGTCTTTATCAACGCTGAAAACGTAATATTGATGATGCGGGCATTCGTTGCAAGAACTTTTTGGAATAATCACTAAACCCTGCGAGGTAGGGTCGAGGTTAAGGGTTACGTTACTCCCCGTTGTGTCTGTAACGGGTTCGTCGTTTCCGTTATATATACCCACGCCGTCGGTGTAGAATTTCAATGACCCGTCTGGGCCGTACACCATCGCACTTGCCCCAATGGTGTTCACTTTATTGTCTTTTTGAGATTCTACAGGAGAGAATGAAGCATCTGTTAATGTGGAGTCATTCGAAAAAACGCCGCCGTCGGTCGCTAATGAATCTCGGTTACTGATCAGTGTGCCTTGAAGTTGGAAGTCAAGCGTAGCCCCGTTTCCGAAGTACCAGCTTTCGCCTCCGCCACCGCCGCCACTGGGTTGCAGACAGAATTTGACATTGATAACCGCCGTGCGGGAACACCCCGTAATTTCGTCCATTACTTCCACGGAATAACATCCTGAAGAATCGACGTCAATAGAAGAGGTAGTTTCTCCGCCGGGATACCAAAGAAACTTGACATTTCTGGGAGGTAAATTAAGCCGGTACGGATTGAGTTTTATCGAACTTCCGTTACAAACGGTGGTATCGGTGTTATTTTTATCATTGAACTTTGGGGCGGTGGGGTAATCGCCGACCAACACATTTTTTGTGACCGTTTCTGTAGTACTATTAATGGTGCGGGTAAGCGTAGCTACGTAATTTCCTCTGGTAGCGTATTGGTAATTTACTTTACGGGTTGCGGCGGGAGGGGAGCCGTCTCCGAAATTCCATACCCATGCGGTTGCGGAAGTATCTGTATCGAAAAAAGTAGTTGGGGCATTGCAGCCGCCCGTGGGTATCATACCACCACCTTGGTTACCACCCTGATTTCCGCCACCTTGTTGATTTCCTCCGTTTTGTTGCTGCTCTCCCATGTCCTGAATACAGCTTTTTGAACTAATGTAGAAGTCAGATTGAGCGTACACTGAAACCGTACAATTGCTCAGGGCAATTGTTGCAAAAACAAAAAATCGGGTCAAGTTCTCAATACTTAGCTTCATTCAATCGTTCTCAAAATACTTGTATTTATAACAATATTCGGAGGATAAGGTTTTACGGATGTCCTACGTTTATAATCCGCTAATTTTAACGCTTTAATTTGCTTATTTATTTTCAAGTTAACTGATTCTTTTGTTTTAACCGAACCGAAATACGATATTTAGTGAATTGTTCGTTTTTGGAACAAACCTTGCTATTTGATGGTAGAGCAAGAAACTGCAATAATGGTTGTTTACCTATGTTAAGAAAGATATTTGGAAGTCTGTTATGTACGCTTACGCTAACTACAGCGATGGCACAAGACCCGCAGTTTTCGCAGTTCTACGCTGCTCCTTTGTACCATAATCCTGCTTTTGCGGGAAGTGCGTTTACGCCACGATTAAATGTCAATTATCGAAATCAGTGGCCTTCACTGGCGGCAAATTACGTTACGTCGGTGGTTTCTTTTGATACGTATTTTGAGCGTTTTAACAGTGGGGTAGGCGTAGTGATGATGAATGATTCGCAAGGCGGAAGCCGAATTAAGAATACAGAAGTGTCTTTGTTATATTCATATCAAATACGGGTAAGTGACGAAGGTACATTCCGAATGGGCGTGCAGGGAACTTACTCAAACCGCGGTTTTGACGTGTTTGGTTTAACTTTCGGCGATCAATTCGGTACGGGAGGTTTTACGGGAAGTCCTTCTGGTGATCCGCTTGCCGATCCCCGAAATTATCAGACCGCTAATGTATTTGACGTGAGTGCCGGAGTTTTGTACTATAATCCTAAACTCTGGGTGGGTATTTCTTCCCATCACCTTACCGAGCCACAAATCGAACTTGTGAAAACAGGTATTGTTACTGATACTGGTGGTGCCTTACCCCGAAAATATACGGTGACGGGTGGTTATAATATTCCGTTGCGGAATCCATTATCTAACGCTTCTAATTCGGGGCGTGAATTGGTGGCTACTCCCGCTTTTTTGTTTAAACAACAAGGGAAATTCTCCCAGCTTGACTTGGGAGCATATTTCACGTACTCACCCGTAACGTTAGGACTGTGGTACCGGGGAATTCCGGTAAATAAATACAAAACCTCACGGGCGAGTCACGATGCGTTAGTTGCGTTGGCTGGTTTTCGGTTTGACTCGTTTTCTTTCGGTTACAGCTACGATCTGACCGTTTCGAGCTTGGGAGTTTCTTCGGGAGGTTCCCACGAAATCTCCATCTCGTATACCTTTGATGTGCTTGATGCGGCATTACCTCCTTACAAGAAGAAGCGTAAGAAAGAACTATCCTGCCCTAAATTCTGACATTCTGAAATAATATTTGCTATTTTGCGGAGAGGCTATCATTTTGAATAGGCTCTTTTGCTTTTTACACCTAATCTGAACAATCTACAAACTTAAAAGTAATCATGGCAAATACTTTATGGGCTAAAAAGTCCATTACAAAATTACAACACGATGCCTCAGTGGAGGGCAACCAACTAACGAGATCATTAACTTCAACTAGCTTAGTAGCCTTGGGTATCGGAGCAATTATCGGAGCGGGTTTATTTTCCCTGACTGGAATTGCGGCGGCGGATCATGCTGGTCCGGCGGTAACATTATCGTTTGTTTTAGCAGCCTTTGGATGTGCATTTGCCGGATTGTGCTACGCCGAATTTGCGTCCATGATTCCGATTGCTGGTAGTGCCTATACGTATTCGTATGCCACGATGGGTGAATTTGTTGCCTGGATAATTGGGTGGGATTTAGTACTTGAATATGCTCTTGGTGCAGCAACGGTAGCTGTCAGTTGGTCAGGTTATTTATTAGAGCTTCTCTATAAATTTGGCATTAATATGCCGGCAGAGCTTGCTTGTTCGCCTTGGCAAGTTTTGAAACTATCAGATGGAACCGTACTTGACGGCGGTATTATTAATCTTCCGGCGGTACTTATCGTCATGCTTATTTCACTCATACTGATGCGTGGAACGGAGAAATCTGCAAAGTTGAATAATGTGTTGGTTACGTTGAAGCTGATTGTGGTAGTAATTTTTATAGCACTGGGGTGGGGCTTTATTGACTCGGCAAATCACACGCCGTTTATTCCTAAAAATACAGGAATAAGCGGGCAATTCGGCTGGTCTGGCATCGCTACGGGAGCCGCCGTTGTATTCTTTGCCTTTATTGGATTTGATGCCGTTTCGACCGCCGCACAAGAAGCGAAGAATCCGCAAAAAGGAATGCCCATTGGCATTTTGGGATCGTTAATAATTTGTACGATTCTGTACGTTCTCTTTTCTTATGTAATGACGGGCCTCGTGCCTTATACTGAGTTTGCGGGTGATCCAAAACCTGCCGCAACGGCTTTTGCCGTGACGGGTTACGATTTCCTTCAAACGGCACTCGTTTTTGCTATCCTCGCGGGTTATACTTCAGTAATGCTCGTAATGCTTCTGGGGCAAAGTCGCGTTTTCTATACCATGAGTAAAGACGGATTACTGCCGAAGATGTTCGGAGATGTACACACGAAGTTTCGTACCCCTTTCAAGACCAATATTTTCTTTATGGTCTTCGTAAGTATTTTTGCCGGATTTGTCCCAATCAGTGATTTAGGGCATATGGTAAGTATTGGTACGCTGTTTGCTTTCTCGTTAGTTTGCGGTGGCGTGTGGTTGTTACGGGTGAAACAGCCTAATTTATCCCGGGCTTTTAAAACTCCGTTAGTACCTTTTGTGCCAATTATGGGTATTGTGGTCTGCGTGTATCTAATGACCTCATTGCCAATTGAGGCTTGGGAGCGTCTTGCTATCTGGCTGTTAATTGGTTTGGCTATTTACTGGTTTTACGGAAGAAAAAATACAAAAATAAACGATTAATCACTAAAGCTGTTTTAAACTAACTTTATATAGGTTAGTTTTAAGCAGTTTCTATTCTAACTTTAAATCCTCTTACCTTATGAAGATTATGTTATCAGCTCATATTCTATCGTTCTTTGGCTTTTTCGATGAACCCGTCCGTGGTCTTGACGAACGCATAAACGATGCTTTTACTCCGTTTTCGGAGGCGTGGCAAGATATTGTTTTGTTTCCCGTTTTTGGCATACCATTCGTAGTGCTGTTACTGGTTTGCGGTGCCGGATTTTTTACCGTATACTTTTCCTTTATAAATATTCGACGGTTTCCGTTGGCTCTTCGAGTAGTGAGCGGTAAATACGACGAAATTGAACAAGGCGGAGCACCTGTTACCACTCCAAACCTTAACGTAGTGGATGGCGACATCGTGGATACTATCCGCACTGAAGGTGATGTGGGCGAAGTAAGTCACTTCCAAGCATTGGCTACTGCCGTTTCTGGAACTGTTGGTTTAGGAAACATCGCTGGAGTTGCCTTAGCGATTGCCTTGGGTGGACCTGGAGCTACTTTTTGGATGATTGTCTGCGGACTAATCGGTATGTCAACTAAGTTTGTAGAATGTACGCTCGGCGTAAAATATCGCGACGTGGGTGAAGATGGTACTATTTATGGTGGTCCGATGTACTATCTCACCAAAGGTTTTAAAGAAATAGGGATGACGGGCGTGGGGAAATTTCTCGCCGGAACCTTTGCCGTTCTTTGCGTGGGTGCTTCTTTTGGTGGTGGGAACGCCGCTCAATCAAATCAAGCCGCTTCGCAATTAGCTTCACTAATAGGTTGGGAAAGTAACTCTTCGGGTACAGTTATTGGTTTGGTTTTAGCCGTCATTGTTGGAGTCGTAATCATTGGCGGTATCAAGCGGATTGCCTCAGTTACTGAAAAAGTTGTTCCAGTAATGGCAGTAATTTACGTGGGTGCCTGTTTGTTCATTATCTTTGCAAACTTCTCTTATATCGACGATGCCTTCGGGTTGATATTTACAACGGCATTCACTCCAGAGGCTGGTTTAGGAGGTATTTTTGGTGTATTGATTGTTGGGTTCCAACGAGCCGCTTTCTCTAACGAGGCAGGAGCGGGTTCGGCTTCTATCGCTCACTCAGCGGTAAAGACAAACTATCCGGCATCAGAAGGTATAGTTGCGTTATTAGAACCGTTTATTGATACCGTAGTTGTTTGTACTATGACTGCTCTGGTCATTATCATTTATAACCAAGGTGGAATTTTTGAATACGGAAGTGCCGACGTAGTTATTGACGGTCAGATTGTTGAAGGTTCAGTATTAACCTCGATGGCTTTTGGTTCGGTGATTCCGTGGTTTCCGTACTTACTTACGGTAGCTATTGTGTTGTTTGCTATTTCAACCATGATTTCGTGGTCTTATTACGGTTTACAAGCGTGGATATACCTCTTTGGAAAAAGCAAACTTGCCGATATCACTTACAAAGTTCTATTTTTAATCTTTATCGTGATTGGTGCGGCGGCAAACATGTCGGCGGTTTGGGGCTTCTCAGACGCCATGATTCTTGCCTTAGTATTCCCGAATATGATCGGCCTTTTCTTCTTATTCCCGAAAGTTAAGCAGGAGTTAAATCGGTACTTAGACGCTATTGGTGTTTCACGATATTTCAATAAGAGAAAATCAAAATCTTAAACACAGCAGGAAAGGAATTTAAATTATAGATCTCTAACTCCCCGTTGCGATACGCAGCGGGGAGTTTTTGTTTAGTAAATTGTACTAAACCTAACAATCCAGATTACTATAAGTTGTTTTCCTTTTTTTGTTAGATGACTACCGGAAATAACTGTTTCGAAAATCGATTAAGGAAGTGCCATTGAATATTTTCAATCGCGATTCTGAAACCCTCGCGAGTTGACAACCTGATAACCAATTAATATCTCCGCTCGGGCGGTGGGTGGTTGGTGGTAAATAAAGAGTTCATAGACATTTTCGGTGTCTGTGAAATTCCCCGAAAAGTAGGTGTAGTCAACCTCGTTCGTAATAATATCTTTCACTACGAACCGGTAATCGTAAACTCCGAGTTTCATCATTTTACGCGTCTCGTAAATCTGTTTTTGGCGGTCGTATTTCAGTAGGTTATCTTCGTTGAGTTGCCATTGGTTAAACTCCCCAACCACATAAACTTCTTTATCGAGTAATAGTGGACTCGCTACGCTGAAATTCACCCAGACGTAATCATTACTGAACGACGGGTTTTGATTCTCGCGATTTTCGATGATGAATTGCCCGTTGTAATCTCGCTGTTCTACAAAGTTGACTTTGCTACCTTTTTGTTGGGTGTTCAACCAAAAGGTGTCGGTGCTTCCTTGTTCTACCTCCGCAATTCCTAAACCGCGAGTGTACGTACTTCTACCGTCAAAAAAGTTGAATTCGTTTCCGGCTAATATGATATTTTCGTTGTTGAAGAAACGGAAAAATAGTTTACGGGTTGAAGCGTTATCCGTCATGGGGCGTAAATCTTTGATGGTTTGCGACCACTGATAATTTTGACGAATAATGATTTTAAACTCTTCTCTTGCCGATCTAACGCCATAATTCCCGTACGAAACTTCGAAATCAATTTGCTGATGCGTTCGCCAATATTCGCTGTCCTGCGGTCTTCTGACTTCGGTAGTTGCGGAAGCAAAAGGCTCATAAACCATGAAGCGTTTTACTAAAATGGGATCGCCACGGTCAGAGTCTTTACTGAGAACCAATAAGTAGTTTCCCGAAATCCTGACTTCCGGTACTTTAAATACGTAGTGAAAATACGGAACTTTGGTATTCCGTGAAACTTCGTAGTCATTGATGATAAAATCGTTGAAATCCTGCAAGTATTCAATCTCATTCAGAACGGAAATTTCCCAGTCGGCGGTGCAGTGTTTAACCTTTACGTGATATTGAGAATAGTCAGCTGAGAGATCGTCAAATTCTAAAATTAATGGCTGATTGTCATTTAATTGTCTGACGGGTGGAACGAGCGTCCGTGCGGGAGCGGTCAAACTTCCGCTAAACGGATAGAGGAGAACCGTCTTGATATCGGAGTCGTGAATGGCGTCTTGCGTTTCAGCTTGCGAGAAACAAGAAACTGAGAGTAGCAGTAATAAAACCGTTGTTTTTATCATAAAGTAGATTGGAGTAACGGTTTTAAAACGACAAGCTTTTCAACCTTGTATGTTCCCGCTTAGTTTTCAGCTAAGCGATAGTTATCGTGCGATTTTAGGACCGCACGATTTTACCAAATATCAATACGAAAATGGAGTACCGTCGTTAGGAAACATAAATAAAGTTATCACCTAAAAACGGCATTAACCCATTTCTTCCAATTCCTCTACTTTTTCTTCCCATGCGTTACTATTTTTTGCTAAATCAGCTTTTACTTTTTCGTAGCTCTCGGTGAGTTTCGCTAATCTATCCTGATCTTCATAAATGGTGGTATCAGCGAGTTGCTTTTCAATTTGCTTCTTCTCGTCTTCTAACTCCATTACTTTCGTTTCGAGTTGCTCAATCGTTTTTTCGAGTTGCTTTAGTTCGTAATCGCTTACTTTTTTCTTTACTATTTTGGGCTCAGCTTTTACTACGACGGGAGCAGACTTATCATTACTCTTATCTTCTTCTTTCGGAACTAATCCTGCTGCTTCTCGTTTTGCCTGCCATACTAAATACTCACCGTAAGTGCCTGGGTATTGTTTGATTTCCTGCTCTTCGATAAACCAGATTTTTGTGGCGGTATTACTCACAAAGTGGCGGTCGTGAGATACGGTTACGTAGGTGCCTTCGTACTGCTGCAACGCCTGAATAAGAATATTCACCGATTGCATATCTAAGTGGTTGGTCGGCTCATCAAGTAACAGGAAGTTCGCTTCCGAAATCAAAACCTTTGCCAACGCCACGCGTGATTTCTCACCACCGGAAAGTACTTTTATTTTCTTGAAAGCATCCTCTCCGCCAAATAAGAAAGCTCCTAATATCGAACGTAACTCGTTTTCAGATTTTGTCGGGTCTGCGTAGCGTAGTTCTTCGAGTAACGTCTCATCTACGTGAAGCGATTCTAACTGGTGCTGAGCATAAAAAGAGAAGTTGACATTATGTCCCATTCGGCGTTCGCCAGCGTGCTTTTCAGTTCCTGCAATGATACGCAGGAGCGTTGACTTTCCTTTTCCATTGGCTCCAATTAAGGCAATTTTATCACCTCGTTCAATCGTAGCGGTCGTGTCGTTGAGAATGATTTTTTCCTTACCGTAGTCTTTGCTGATGTCGTTGAGTTGCATAACGTGGCGACCCGGCTGCGTTCCGAATTTAAAGCGGAAATGCACTTTTGCCGTTTCTTCCACTACTTCCTCAATTACGTCCATGCGTTGCAGTGCTTTTACCCGAGACTGCACCTGCTTGGCTTTAGTGGCTTTTGCCTTGAATCGCTCCACAAAACGCTCTGTTTGGCGGATTTGTGCCTGTTGGTTTTCGTATGAATTCTGTTGAATCTCGTTACGAAGCTCTTTTTCTTCGAGATAAAAAGAATAATTTCCTGAGTAAATATTTAGTCTTGCGTGAGCTACCTCTACCGTAGTCTGGATTACGTTATCCAAAAACTGGCGATCGTGTGAGACAACAATTACGGCGTTTTCGTAATTAGCAATGTATTTTTCAATCCATTGAATAGAAGGTAAATCCAAGTGGTTGGTTGGCTCATCGAGGAGGAGCAAAGCGGGTTTTTGAAGTAAAAGCTTCGCTAACATCACCCGCATTCGCCAGCCACCGGAGAAGTTTTTGAGCGGTTGATTCAGCTCGTGGGTTTTGAAACCCAGTCCTTCCAGAATCTCTTCAGCTTTTGACTGAATGGTATAACCGTCTAGCATCCCGAATTCTTCCTGGTATCTTCCGAGTTCTTCTACTAACTCGTCGCGATAATTTGTCTCCATTTCGTGGAGTGTATCGTCGATTTTTTGTTGCAGTTCGAGTTCGCGTTCAAACGCCTGCATCGCCACCAATAAGATTGAATCTTCGGTTTGATACGAAAGTAAATCCTGATTTAGGAAGCCGATGGTACAATCTCCCGATTTGTTTATTTCGCCGCTATCGGGTTCGTAATCTCCAACGATGAGTTTCAAAAGTGTGGATTTACCTTTGCCGTTCAGACCAATCAACCCGATTTTGTCCTTGGGCTTTATCTGTAAACTGGCATCTTCAAAAATGGCTCGTCCACCGAAGTAGAACGAAAGGTTATTTATAGTTAACATGTTGCGAACTGCGGATTTAGATTTACGAAGTATGATTTTGACTTACAGAATATAAGTTTTCGTTGCTTCGAAACCGTAAAACTACGATTTTATATTGAAAATATTGGGAAAAAGTCCTGATAGCTATCAGAAGCAAAAAGAAGTAAGGGAGAGTAATTCTGCGAAGTTTCTAACTTCGTAGGTGTGATTCTCGGTCTTCTGACTGAGGTTACTTACGCGTAATTTGAAGTCTTAATTACGCCGTGAAGCCTCTGCCCATTTCTGCTAAATCATAGAAATGCCGAAAGATAGTTTCTGTTTTGTCAATGAAAATATTTCTTCCGTACACCAAATTCTTATTTACTTGCTCAACCCTCGTACCTCTTTTTTATAAAACAGCAGTATTGCTGCCTTATTTTCGATACGCTGGCAAAGGAGCGTCAGAAATTATCCGCTGCAAGGCATTAGTTTTTTTATCCATTGCACCGTGCTTTAGCTTGGTGCAATAGGAGTATTAACAAATGAATTTGAGCTTTAACCCGACATTGTTTTCTGTTAAGTTAAAGCCCTTTTGATTGTTTTTGTTCTATTCATAATCACAGGGCTAAAGCTGCTGTGTAATTGTCCTTTTTTATTTGCAATTCCATTTCTTCCACACTCAACTTCTCGCTGACTAACCTCAGCGATAACAAACCTCGGGTTTCTTGAAGAAGTTGGTTTTTCTGTTGTAAAGTTTTTACCTCGCTGAAAATAGCTTGGTAACTTTACTATGCTTTTTCAAAAGTAGTCCAGATGGGGAAATTATTTTTAACGTTTCAAACTTGGTCTTGTTTAAATGCCTTGCATAGCCCTTTGTAAGGTTTCCGCCAAACTACCATTTTCTGGCAATTCCAATAGAAAGTCAAAACGGGCATTATTAGGTCAATAAAAACCGCAGGTTGCGATGGCAATTTCTTTGATTTTCCGTTCCAGTCGAATACTCAAACCTTTCGCATAATTTGCCTCGATTTTTCACTGAAACTGAATGTATATTGTCCGCAAATGTTAAAAATATCAGTCCTAAAACGGGAATGGCGTAGTCTGCGGCCTTTAGCCACCTTAGCCCTAGGCGAGCTGGTGAGAATCCCCAGAGTCTGTTTGCTAACTCTTGATTGGTCATTTATTATTACCGCGAAGAGTTTTTTTACTTGTTAATGTATGTCAAAATTAACCTTTATGAAAGGTATGACCTTACGGTGCTTTTTTGAAACTGTTGAGTGCTAATTATCAGCTTTTTAAGCTGCGTTCGGGAGACCGCTTAACACCGTTGGTTAGTCAAAACCTTGCACAGGTGATGTATAAACTTACCATTTACAGATTAAAAATAACCCAAAAGTGATTTGTAAAGCCGAGCTATACCAAAAAAAAGGGTGAAGCTGTTGGCTTCACCCTTTGAGAGTTTTCCTAAATTAAATCATTGAACTAAGTTAATTCTGTATAGAAACGGTGAGCTGTAAAATGCACCGCCTGTTATGTTGGCACTACTATTGGCGGCGTTGAATCGCTGACCGTTGGTAAGTACCATAGTTCCTCTTACTTCAAAGCGTGTGCCAGTCAGTAAGTCTTCTGTTGTGAGCTGTAACGCATCTTGGGCTTCTTTTCCTGTGATGGTCATTTTCAGACGTGGGTAGTTGGTCTTCGCATCTTTAGCAAACGCAGATGCTTGGATTATTTTCAACGGAACGTCTGCTTTCAGGGTTTCACCCGCAGATGAAACTTGACGGATAACCAACTCGTAACTCGCAAAACGGGCACCACTTTCGGTCGTTACGGCTTCAATTTCAGCCTCGAGTTTGGTATTTGCCATGTCCGAAGTCTTTACACTAAACGTAGTAGCTGCTACTGGAAAAGGTAATACGGTACGCATGTACCCACCCGTTGGTAAGGTGAAGGTATCAATACGTGTAACCATTTCGGTTTCGCAACCAAAAAGAAAAGTCAAGCTCAATAGAAATGACGATACGATATATTTTTTCATCTGTTTACTGTTTTTTCTTAACGGTTTAGAAATTATCTCAACGTTCCGGCAGATTTATTATCCCAAAATACCGGTACGGTAGCGTTGGTTTTCTGCTTGATGGCGTTGTTACGTGTTGTAACAGCCAACGGATAATAATAAGACTGCACAAACGGACCTGGGTTAGCTTCAAGAGCGGGCTGCAAGTTACGTGGCATTCCCGTCCGGCGGTAGAGGTTATAAGCCTCGATGCCGTTTCCGTGGGCGGCAAACCAGTATTCATTCGCAATTACATTCAGTTTGTCAGCGTTGGTTGCCGCATTATCGTAGGCTGTCAATGATGCTTCTACGTAGGCTTCCACTTGGGTAGTCCAATCAATGCCATTAGCGGTTTCAAAGGCGGCAACCTTACCACCTTCGGGAGTTGCTAAGGCGTACGAGCGAACATCTTCCATTGACTTTCTGATGCCTGATTCTAGCAACGTTTTAGCGTTTCCAGCGGTGGCCATTGTCAAGGCTGATTCTGCTAACATGAAGTCAACAAACGACCGCATCATGATTGGGTGGATACCCGCACCTTGTGCTCCCGCAACGAGCGAAACGGTTTTGCCTGCATCATTATCGTACAAACCACCGGCGGGGTATAGGCCCCAAGCCGTACGGCGTAAGCCATCGGGCGGAATACCTTCGTTACTCAGGTGGTCACGTCCCCAATAACCCACCAAAGTTGGGTAGCAGAAATAATCTGTAGCTGAGTAGTGTGGTGGACGTTGGTTGGTAATGCACCGGATTTCGTTAACGCTTGTTGAGTTAACAATCGTTTGGCGGTAAAAGTACATTCTAATCCGTGGGTCTTTACGGTCATACATGGCTCCCATGTATTGGTTTGACTGATAATCTCCTGAACCAATTGGCGAGTACTGGGATGCGTATCTTGGGTGGCGGTTGTCTGGGTTTACTTGCGTTGTTCCGAACTTGAAAGTAAAGTTCTGAGCGTTAGTAGTTATCAGCTTGCCATCTGCAATTAAGGCGTCAATTCCTGCTTTTGAGCCGCTTGGGTCAACAAGGCGTCGGTTCATAAGGGCTTTCAGTTTCAGAGTATTGGCTACTCTTATCCAGTTATCTGCGGTTCCGCCATAGTAGAGGTCATTTGCCAAACTAGCGTTTGATTTAGCCTCAAAATTTGCAATAGCATCGTTCAAATCTTTGATTGCAGCCGTGTAAACTGCCGCTCCACCATCAACTGTCGGGTTGAAGTTATTAGGGTCTAAGGCAGTAGAAAAAGGCACATCACCGAAGGCATCTACTAAGTTAAGTAGAACTGCTGCTCGGATGGTGCGTCCAACTCCAGCGTGCGTAAATAACTTGGCGTTTTCAGCGATGGGTATTAACGTTTTTATGTCTGTCAAAAGCCCTGCGTAAGAAGTATTCCAGACGAAGTCGTTACTGGCTGGTGTTACGGCGTTGTCGTAAATTGCCGCTCCTTGGTTCAGCATTCGGGTCAACCGCATGCCTGGGTCGCTAAGTTCGTTGAAGCAGAACCTGTAATCGGCTTGGATACGGTTGGTCAGGAAGTTGATGTCCGTACTTTGGGCGGTCACTTGGTTCGGGTTGTCCAACAAATCAAGTTCGCAAGAACTGACAGCTACGGTCAGCAGGGCGAAAATGGCCAGTTTTATATTTTTTATCATTTCTAAAGTTATTTTATCTGGTTTGGAATATTAGAAAGTGAGTTTCAAAGTACCTCCGAAACGACGTGAACTTGGACCGGTTAAGAATTCAAAACCAAGACCGTTACCTACGCCTAATCCTAAGTTATCCGTATCGAAGTTCAATCCTTTTGGGAAGTAGGGGGCGTAATACCAAAGGTTATTACCGCTCAATACAAAAGATACTCCTTTAAACGGTGACTTCGCCAACATTGACTTGGGTAATGCGTAGCTCAATGCTACTTCCTGAAGTCTGATGGTGGTTGCGTTGAAGATACGTCCTTCGTCACCGAAGAAATACACGTTGTTGAAATTCGCGTCAGAAGCTGTAATTTGAGTAGTGTTTGGTTGGCCATCTGCCTTCACACCTGAGAAGATAAACGTTTGAGCACGGTCGTAACCATTGTTCTCAATGCCGGTATCTGTGGTAAGACCACGACCCAATAATGCTCCTGCAGTAGTTGAGTACATCGCTCCGCCGTGACGGTAAGATAGCATCACGTTTAATGAGAAGCCTTTATAGCTAAATTCATTTATCAAACTCGACGTAAACGCTGGGTTAGGATTTCCCAATTCTATTGGCGTTGGAGTAGTTATTAAATTACCACCGCCATCTATCAATAATTGTCCTTGGTCGTTCCTGCGATAGCCAATTCCTTTGATCATGTTAAACGGTCTCCCTACGATGGCGTAGTTTCCGAGTGCCGAACCAAAGCCAGTAATCTGTACTTCTTGGAGTGAACCGCCTAAGTCAAGAACCGTCGGAACGATGCGTGAATAAATCAAATTGGCGTTCCAGCTAAATTGCCCTTTGGTGAGTACGTCACCACCTAAGCTGATTTCGATACCTTCGTTTCTGATTTTACCGAGGTTGATGGTTGTGGACGTAAAACCGGTAGAAGCATCAAGTGGGGCGTTTGTAATCAGGTTTTTAGTGTTCCTTCTGAATACGGTAAAGTCGAGGTTTATCCGGTTCTTCAAAAACTTACCTTCAATACCAAGCTCGTATTCTTCGTGTTGCTCGGGGCGAAGGTTAGGGTTTCCCAAAAAGTTATCCACTGATTGCGTCGTTGCTACGCCGCCTGCTGGTGTCAGCCAGCCACGAGCTGCTTGGTTCAGGATGTTTCGGGTACGGTATGGGTTCGGAAATCCGGCGGATGTTCCGTAACCGGCACGAAGTTTCAAGTAATTGACAACACTCGATTGTAATCCTTCAAACGCTTGCGTAGGTATGAACGAGAGGCTGGTAGATGGGTAAAATATCCGACGGTTTTGTGGTTCAACCGTTGAGGTCCAGTCGTTCCGCCCTTGGAAGTTAACAAACAAGTAGTTTTTGAAATCTGCTGTGATATCGCCAAAAATACCCATCCGAGTCTGCTCTTCGGTAGAGTTACTCGCTACGTTGTCAATAAAGTTACCGTGACGGAATAAATTCCCTGCCAATTGATTCTGGCTTGTTACTACGTCCACGCGGTTGCGGTCATTACGCATATTGGCTCCGATACGACCCGATAACGTGAATTCATCGCTGAACGGATGGCTGTACAGTATGTTCAGGTTATGGTCCCAAATGGTATTTTGAGTACTTACTGTGCTGTAAAAGCCGTTTACAAGCACTGTTCCTCCCTTGTTCAATAAATACTCTTGCTGCTCGTTGTACGTATCTAAACCAACCCGGTATGTCATTTTCAAGCGGTCGGTAAAGTCGTAATTGAACGCCGTAGAGTTCGTGATACGATTTACAACGCCTGTGGTTTTGTAATTCTCTAATATCCAGCGAGGGTTCGGAATATCATTACCACTACGGAAATAAATTGTACCTCCAGTAGTTGGGTTTTGATACGGCCAGCCCATCAAATCTACTTGGCGTGGGGTGTACATTACGTTAGCAAGTACAGACGGGAAATCGTTGGCGTTGTTTCCTTGTCCCGAGCTAAGCGGCGGTGAAAACTGAGTCGTATTGGCGAAAAGTAACGAGTTTACGATAGACAGTTTCTTGGTCAATTGACCGTTGATACCAAGACCCAAGTTCAGGCGTTTCAGGCCGTTGTTTGGAATATACCCTTGCTCATCTGTATAGCCTCCTGATACGTTATAACTAACTTTGTCTGTTCCACCTGAAATGTTGATTGCCGAATTTGAGATTAACCCTTGACGGAAGAAATCATTGACGTTGTTTGGATAAACCTGCATTTCGTACGGAGTCTGCGAAGTAACGTAATCCGCAAAAGCTGCTCTTGTGGTTGTGTTACTAAAAAACGCGTATGGGTGAGTAGTAAGACCTCTGTTAGTATTTTGCGAAGGATAATTTCGTGCTTCTTCTAAAGATGGACCCCAGTTAGAGAAGAAATAACCTAAGTTACCTTGAAAACCACCTACGTACGTGTTTTGATAACGAGGCAGGTTAGCGTTATTGGTAAATACCGACTGTGTAACGCTGATTTCTGACTTACGAGCCTTTTGGCTACCGTTTTTGGTTGTTACCAAAATAACGCCGTTACGTCCTTGATCACCGTATGTTACGGTAGCAGCAAGTCCTTTTAAAACGGTCACGTTTTCAATCGTGTTCGGGTCGATGTCTAAGAAACGGCTTGATGCTGTTTGACCACCACTCGTGAAACCACCTCGTGTGTTTGTAGCGGAGTTAAACGGAATACCATCTACTACGAAAAGCGGTTGAACTGAACCCGTAATCGAAGAAAAGCCCCGGATGTTGATGTTCGTGCCAGTTCCTGATACACCTGAAGTAGAAGTGATGTTTACACCCGCAATCTTGCCTTGTAATACCCTGCCTACGTCTGCTTGGGGACGGTTGGAAATTGCCTTTTCGTCAACGCTAGATACAGCGTAACCCAATGCTCTTTTCTCACGCACGATACCTTGGGCAGTAACTACTACCTCTGATAAAACTTGTGCGTCGTCTTTCAGTTGAACGTTTACTTTGGTTTTGTTACCAGTGTTTAATTCCTGAGTAATCATCCCCACAAAACTGAACACGAGTGTCGAGTTTGCTGGAGCATCAATGGCGTAGTCGCCGTCGGCGTTGGACTGCACTCCTTGCGTAGTGCCTTTAATCAGTACGGATACTCCGGGTAATGCCGAACCATCGTCTGCTGTTACTTTTCCGGTCACTTTGCTTTGGGCAAAAAGACCAAGGCTAGAGAGTGATAAGAGCACGATCAAAAATAGATTTTTTCTCATACAGAATACTTAGATTTTAATTAGTTTGGGACGTAAAGTTTATCCTTTTTTTTTATTTGTAAATCAATTTTAATACAAATTATTTTTTACGATAAGCTATATATATAATCTATAATTTTGTCATATTGACAATATGTAATATATAATTCTTAATTAGTGAGGGCGGAAATAGTAGATTCAGATTTTTTTTGAACTAAAATGCCCGAAAACTTACGTTTCTCAGATTTGAGATATTTGAATATTTTCATCAAATTTTTCTACCAAACTATTCTAATTATTGTCGAGTTGTAATATGTATAATACTATTGTATATGAAAGTGTTTTTTGCCTCGATAAAATCGTCTTAGCAAATCTTGAATTATTTATATATTTCAAGGAAATGCTGAATAACTTCTATACTTGTCAGAGTTCCTTTTAGTTCAGGAAAGAGGGGTGAAGGCATAAATACAGCTGCTTGATATTGTTGTAAGTTCGGACGTACGGGCGAGGTAAAGAACGATCAGGCATGGGAGTTTAGACGCTAGGTATCAGCGGTAGGTTTTTTGTAAAGTTCTTGACTTTGTGGGTGTATTTTTGGCTTGCTGACTAAGGTTTGGTACGGAATAAAATCCGACTATTCCTGTAATTTCTGTTTCAACGAATGTGGTTCGCTAAGATGGTACAGCCAACGCAAAATAACTGTATTCCGTCCCGTGAGTCCATAAATTAAGAATAGGCTGAAAAAGATTTATAAACCGATTTATTTTAAATCAAGGTTTCATTTTAGGTGAATTGGTTGGTCAAAAAAAAGCCGCTGCTCAGTCGTGAAGACCAAACAGCGGCGTAGAGAAATATGATTTCTAATATCTCACATCTATTTCATTAAATAGCTTTTACTGCTTCATCGATTTGCGTATCACCCGTTAGAATTTCAAAACTTGTATCGCGTCCAATATCATTTGATAAAGATGCTACTAAAGCTTTTGCTACGTCATCGCGGCTGATAGAACCAGAGTTTCCTAAGCTACTTGCTGCATTAATTTTTCCGGTTCCAGCATCATTCGTTAAAGAACCGGGACGCACGATGGAGTAAGGTAATAAACTCGCTCTCAAATACTCATCGGCGTTGTGTTTTGCCTGCAAATAGTCTTTAAGTTCACTCGCATTTTCGGGATTGTCTGCTCCCATTGAGCTCAGCATCACGAATTTGCTGATGTTAGCTCTTTTTCCGGCATTCACCATTTTTTTTGCTCCATCTTGATCTACTTCGCACAATTTTTTTCCACCTGATCCGGCGGCGAAAATTACTTTATGAACGTTATCCGCAATGTGGTCGATGTTTTCTTCTAAATTCCCGACGCGGGTCTCTACGCCTATATTCGTAAACTGAGCCTTTTGCCCTGCGTTTTTAATCATTGCAATTGGTTGATAATCGTCCGATTTTCTTAAAAGGTTTATTATCTTCTTTCCGGTGGTGCCGGTTGCTCCGGCTACTAATACTTTTTCCATTTTTGTTGTTTTATATGTGAGTGCTAAATTTTGTGTAGTAGCTTCTTTGTACGTACACGCGGCTTTAAAATGTATTTGTCAATGCTGCGGTGTCAGTCATTTTTTCTGTACTTATATATCTATAGATTGCTATCTATACTATTCATTGCTAAAAGAACCGTTCCGTAGAAGCACAAAGAATCCCCGTTAATGTTAGAAATAACTTTAAAATCGACGGAGTAAAAGCTATTTTGTGATGAAAACTACCTTAAGTAAGCATCAACGGTGCTGGTGGTGCTGGTGGCGTGACTTTTTAATTCATTTACCGTCGATGAAAACCCGGATGAGCTTCTTAAAAGGTGTAACCCTGTTTTTCGGTTATGGTGTAAGGCTCTACTAATCCGGAAGGTCTGTATGGATATTGGGTTAAACGCCCTGCTAGGGGATCGGATAGTATAAATCAATTACTTAGAAGTACGTTTTCTTAACGCCGCGGTCAGGAAACCAAAAGCTGTTTTGGGTTTGTTCGGGTACTTAATTTCGTGTTGTATACCTTTATTTACAAAGTCGAAACTTCTTGTTTGTGAGTTGATATTATAACCGCCTTTCAATCGTTAGTGAAACGGTTTTAGCATCGGAATGAGCTATTTTCTCACCGCCTAGTCGTAGAGCTTCGACATAGAATTTCCGTAATTTTGCTGAGGTAAGTGCAGAGTTTCATGAGTAAGCCCATTATTTTGCCCTTAACGCAATGAAGGTTGCTCCGATAACAAATTCGCCGCCACATGTTTGGCTGCGTACAATCTGGCAAAGTGCGTTTAGTTGTCGAGTTCATGCTTTGGAACTGGTAATTGTTCTTCGTTCATTTCTTCAAATTATTTGAAATTGGTCACTCCGTTCTTTGTAATAAACGAGTTGGAGGAGGTTTGAGCCTGAGTATGTCACTTTAGGTGGCTTCGGAAAGGTAAGTGCTTTGTCTGTTGTTGGTATAAAGCGAATTTCTGACGCTTGTAGTTTACTATTTCACGAAGCGTATTACCCGATTTATACTACAATACGTGTCCTGTTTCGTAGCCTTGGTTAGTTTTTCATAAAGTAGTTATTATGGCAATTGACTTCCCGATAAAATTGAACTTTATATGCTTGAAGAATCACGTATTGTTTTGTAGCCTATTGGTAATCAACTTATTTTTCCACTCATCAATATTTTCTATGCTAATGAAAATAATACACTGAACTTTGAATTCACAACTAAAGTATTCGTTATGCTCATAAGAAATTCAATATTTTTTATACTAATGAAAACAATACATACTAATTTTAAATTTACAACTAAGGTATTCGCTGTGTTTGTAAAAAATTCATCAACACTAAAAAAATAACCTATGAAAAGGAATTACTCCCAACTTTTATCGTGGATGTTAGCAGCGGGAACCCTGCTGACTGCGTCAATATCGCCGTTGGATGCGTCGGCTCAACGAAAGAAGAAAAGCAAAGACAACGCGAAGGTTGAGCAGGTAATGGAAACTACTAAGGTAGTGCTTACCGAAATGAAACTTCCTGACCCTAAGAAAGTAGCTTCTGTCGAAGGAATTACGGAATACCATCTTGATAATGGTATGAAAGTACTCATGTTTCCTGACCAATCGCAGCAAACTATCACCGTAAATATCACGTATTTGGTAGGTTCTCGCCACGAAGGCTACGGTGAAACGGGTATGGCTCACTTATTAGAGCACATGGTTTTTAAAGGATCACCCAAGCACCCGAATATCCCGGCTGAATTGAGCGAACATGGTGCTCGACCCAACGGAACTACGTGGTTGGATAGAACTAATTACTTTGAAACCTTCGCTGCTAACGAAGATAATTTGAAATGGGCGTTAAGCTTGGAGTCTGACAGGATGGTGAATTCATTCATTAAAAAAGAAGACCTCGAAAGTGAATTCTCCGTGGTAAGAAACGAATTTGAAATTGGGGAAAATGACCCTGGAAGTGTTTTGATGGAGCGTATTATTTCGGCAGGTTACCTGTGGCACAATTACGGGAACTCAACCATTGGCTCACGTAAAGATATTGAGCGAGTTCCGATTGAAAATTTACAGGCATTCTACCACAAATATTACCAACCCGATAACGCGGTGCTTTTGGTAGCGGGTAAATTTGATTCAGCGAAGACGCTGAAAATGATTAACGAATATTTCGGTTCGATTCCTCGTCCGGAACGTAAATTGCAACAGACTTATACCGCCGAGCCAACGCAAGACGGTGAGCGTTTTGTGGAGCTTCGTCGTGTTGGTGACGTCCAGTATTTAGGTGCCATGTACCACATTTCTCCAGGTTCGCATCCTGACTACGCACCGCTTGATATTTTAACTGACATTTTAACTAATGAGCCGTCGGGTAAATTGTACAAATCGTTGGTAGAGAGTAAATTAGCTTCTTCGCAGTTTGGTTACACCTTCCAGTTGAAAGAACCAGGTTTGGCGTATTTCGGTGTGGAAGTGTTGAAAGATAAAGATATTACGCCAACCAAAGAAGCATTTTTAGCTACGCTGGATGCCGTTCCGACTATGGAATTCTCTAAAGAGGAAGTTGATCGGGCAAAGGCAAAGGCATTGAAGCAGTTTGAGTTAATTTCCCGTAATTCAGAAGTACTCGGTAAAGTATTGAGCGAGTACATTGCCCAAGGAGATTGGAGATTGATTTACCTTTCCCGTGATGCAACTGAAAAAGTAACTCTTGAAGACGTAAAACGCGTAGCAGCTTATTATTTTAAGCCAGCAAACCGTACGTACGGACAGTTTATCCCTACCGAAGCACCAGACAGGGTAGATGTTCCCGAAGCACCAGACGTTGATAAGCTGGTAGCAAGCTATAAAGGTCGTGCGGCGGCGGCGGAAGGAGAAGCCTTTGACCCATCGCCCGAAAATATCGAAAGTCGGATGAATCGTGGCGAAATGGCGAATGGTATGGAGTACGCCTTCTTGTCAAAGACAACTCGTGGAAATACGGTTTCGGCGAATATTACGTTAAGAATGGGTACGGAAGAAAGCCTTTCCAATCAAGGCATGACTGATAATATGACCGCTTCCATGCTGATGCGTGGTTCGAAGACGATGAGTCGTCAGGCAATCAAAGATTCACTGGATAAACTAAAGGCTCAGGCGTTTGTTTACGGTGGTGGAAACTCGGTAAACGCCAGCATCACTACAACCCGTGAAAATCTTGTAATGGTTATCCGTTTGGTGGCTGATGTGATGAAAAATCCGGCGTTTGATGCCGAAGAATTTGGTAAGCTAAAAGACGAGCAAAAAGCTCAAATTGAATCGCAGAAGAGCGACCCACAATCTTTGGCGGTAACTGAATTTAGACGTACGTTGAACCCTTATCCGAAATCTGATGTGCGTTACGCTCCGACATTGGACGAGCAACTCGAAATGCTTGAAAAAGCTAGCGTTGACAAGTTACAGGCTTTCCACAAAGAATTCTACGGAGCTTCCAGTGCCACGGTATCCGTAGTGGGTGATTTTGACGAAGTAGAAATAAAATCAATCGTTGATAAAGAGTTTGGCAACTGGAAAAACGCAACGCCGTTTGTACGGATTGCATCACCTTATACTCCGGTAACCGCAGTCTCTAAGGCAATTAAAACGCCAGACAAGGCAAATGCGATGTTCTTGGCGGGTATTCCGATGCCCATCGGTGATTCTCACCCAGATTACGTGCCGTTGGTAATGGGTAATTATATGTTAGGTGGTGGATTTCTGAACTCACGTTTGGCTACGCGTATTCGTCAAAAAGATGGATTGAGTTATGCTGTTGGTTCGCAATTTAGTGCTTCGTCTCAAGATGAAAGTGGAGCATTCATAACGTACGCTATGTACGCCCCAGAAAACGCTGCAAAACTTGAAGTAGCATTTGAAGAAGAGTTGAACCGCGTGCGTAACGAAGGTTTTACCGCAGAAGAGTTAAACGCTGCTCGTGACGGTTACTTACAAGGTTTGCAAGTTGGACGGGCAAAAGACAACGAACTATCGGGTAAGTTGAATAACTATTTATACATCAACCGTACGATGGATTACGATTCAAAAATGGAAGATGAGATTAAGAACCTGACCGCTGAGCAAATCAATACGGCGTTTAGAAAGTATATTGATCCGGCAAAAACAATCAAGGTAAAAGCTGGAGATTTTGATAAAAAACCCGTTGAAAAAGTAGAAGAAAAAGCTGGCGGTGCCGGAGTTTCTTCTGACGGTGGGAATTGATTTAATTACAGATTAGAGACTTCCCCACATATTTTAAGTAAAAGCGGTTTTCCAGTACTGGAAAACCGCTTTTTTTGGGAATTAGTGAAATGGCTTTCTCCGAAGTCGGTGTTAGCTATTGGGCTACCGCTCTACCGCTCGGTCAATTAGTTAAACCATGACCTTTAGGTCACGGAAATTGAAATAAAGTCGTTTCTCTCAGACTTGTTTCGGGTTGCTCCATCGGAGTAATATATTAGCAGCTGTGTCGTAAATGCTAGTTAGTGTCGTGTCGTGTCGTGTAGGTACGACACATTACATTTATTATTTCCCAATAGCTATCGTAATTTCAAGCCTATTTATTCAACTCTTTTTTTGCCTGTCGTTTATCCAATGTCATCAAAAACGATGGTAATAAAATCAAGTTGGAAATCATGCTCATAAGCAGCGTAACGGAAACCAAAAGACCTAAAAAGATTGTCCCTTTAAAGCCCGAAGCTATAAATATTCCGAAACCAAAGAACAGTATAATCGCCGTGTAGAACATGCTGATTCCGGTGTAGCGGATGGTTTCGGTTACGGCTTCTCCGATGGTTTTACCGCTCAGAATTTCTTCTTTGTATTTTGTCAGAAAGTAAATCGTACCGTCTGAGGCGATACCAAACGCAATGCTGAAAATCAACGTAGTGGAAGGCTTTAGCGGAATGTTAAAATACCCCATGATTCCCGCCGTGATTATCAATGGAATAACACTCGGAATTGTTGAAATCAGTACGGTGCGAAAGTTCAGAAATTGCGTTGCCATAACCAAACAAACCAGTATAACAGCGAGAATTGTACTATCGCGTAAATTGCTTAACAAGTAGTTATTTCCTTTCGTGAAAACCACGCCGTTTCCAGTCAGTTTGGCGGAAACCTGATATTCTTCTGGTAGCCATTCACCCTCAACCGTATCGTAATTAAATATCGTATCAATCTTGGCTTGTAGCGTGTCGATTAACTCGCCCATTCGCACCGTTCCGGCATCAGTTGCCTGAAAACTAATGCGGGTATAACGCCGTGTACTGTCAACAAATGAGCTAAAGGCAGATTCGTTTCCGGTTATATCACCTTGATAATCAGTTAACTTACGTAATTCTAACGCTCCGGGTAAACGGTAATACTTGGCATCGCCGCCGCGATAGCCTTGATAAACAAATTTAATGGCTTCAACGATAGAAACGGGTTTTGTGAATTCAGGGTACTTCGCAAATTCCCGTTGCATTACTTTTATCTTGTTCAGTAACTCGGGGTCTGTTACGCCATTTTCTCGTCGGCTGTCCACTTCTACTTCAAAAGGCACAACGCCGTGAAAATGCTTTTCTATAAACTTTAAATCGGTATATATTCGGTCGTCTTCTGGCAGGTCGTCCACCACATAGCCAATAGCTTTTATTTGAGTCATTCCGTAAGCAGAAACAATTAAAAGTACCGCGATAAACCAGTACAGTTTCGTCCTTTGATTGTGAACGATATAGTTTACATATTCTAAAAATCTGGAGATATTTTTGTTTTCTAGGTGCCGAACGTGCTTAGCGTTGGGTTCTGGATTATAACTGAAAATTATTGGAATCAGAACTAGCGAAATTGCCCAGGTAGCCATGACTGATAAGGCTGCTACTAAACCAAATTCCACTAAAAAGGGGCTGCCCGTAAAATAGAAAACGAAGAAGCCGATAAAAGTTGTAATATTAGCGATGAACGTCGTTTTGCCAATTTTCTCGATAGAAGTTCCTAACGCCATTAATTGGTCTTTGCTTTTCAAGAATTCCTCCTGATATTTATTAATCAGGAAAATGGTATTTGGAATACCAATAATCATAATCAGCGGCGGAATCATTCCTGTCAGAATGGTGATTTTGTAACCGAATAAGTAGATGAATCCAACTGACCAGACTACCGCGGTCAGAACCACTAATACCGCAAAAAATACGACTCGAAACGAGCGAAAAAACAGGTACAAAATGGCAGTTGTTGTCAAGAAGGCGAGTATCATAAACATGATGAGTTCGTCCCGCACTTTTGACATGAAATTGGTACGGATGTACGGCATTCCCGAATAATGAACATCCACGTTCGCTGCCTTGCCAAATTCGTCCGCAATTTCTTGAATTTCGCCCGAAATGCTCAGACGACGCTTAGAGTTGAGGTCAGCTTGTTTGAGGGTAATTGCCATCAGGTGAGCATCTCCTTCTTCGCTGTACACAAAACCCTCGTAGAAAGGATACTGAGCAATCTTGTTCTTAATACTATCAACGTCCGCTTGCGTAGCGGGTCTTACGGCAACGATTGGAACAACGTCGAATCGTTTTAAGCTATCGTTGCGTTGAATTTCAAACAAACTGGCGTTTGACGCTACGTTTTTTACGCCCGAAACTGCTTTAACTTTCTTGTTCAAGTCGTACCATTTATTGAAGAAGTCAAGGTCGTACATTTTATCGCTTTCGATGGCGATAATCATTACGTTACCATCTTCGCCGTAGCGTTTTTTGAAATCTTCGTAGCGTTGAAAAGCGGGATCGCTTTCGGGCAAAATCTTTGCCAGTTCGTAAGATAGTTGCAATTGCGAAGAAAAATAGCCCATTAGGGCGGTAACCAAGATAATGACGAGTAGCCAAATCTTACGATTATTTAAAATAAGGCTTGAAATTTTATTCCAGAACATAAGCAGAGTTGTAGTGGGTGTTGTCGAAAAACACGGCGAATTTACGAATTTCCTTCGAACTTCTCGGATTGGATATTTAACAATTTCTTGGCGGCAGTGATTGGAAGCGTTTTTCCTACTTGTATGTCACTCTCAGCGGTTATAATCGCTTTCTTGACCGCATCATGATTATAAAATTTTTGCAAAAGTTGCCGTTTAATGTAGCGATGCATCCAGGTAATTTGCTGCTCATCACGCTGGCGTTGCCAAAAACCGTTTGCTTTGAGCTGTCCTTCATGATCTATTATTTGTTGCCAAATTTCAAGTAATCCCGTTTGTTGGATTGCCGAACAAGTTAATACCTCAGGAATCCAGCCCGACTCCGTTGCTGGAAAAAGGTGTAAAGCATTCCTGTATTCTGCTTGGGCTTGTTTGGCCTTGAGCGGGTTCTCGTCTGCCTTATTGATAGCCACTAAATCTGCCATTTCCATAATACCCCGCTTGATACCTTGCAGTTCATCGCCGGCTCCTGGTAACATCAGGAGCAAGAAAAAATCTACCATTTCTTTTACAATGGTTTCAGATTGCCCAACGCCCACGGTTTCTACGATGATTATTTCGTAGCCCGATGCCTCGCAAAGCAGAATAGTTTCGGCGGTACTATCGGTTACGCCGCCCAAAGATCCGCTGCTGGGAGAAGGGCGAACGTACGCCAACGGGTTATACGAGAGCGTATCCATGCGGGTCTTATCGCCCATAATGCTGCCTTTGCTCCGTTGACTAGTTGGGTCAACGGAGAGCACCGCCACGCTTTTTTGTTGGGAGGTTAATAACGTGCCGAATGCTTCAATGAAGGTACTTTTTCCTACGCCTGGTACTCCAGTTATGGCGATTCGAATTGCGTCTTTTTTTTCGCCTGAAATTTCGTTTAGAAGTTGCTCAGATAATACTTTATCGCTAGTTAGCTGGCTTTCAGTTAACGTAATAGCACGACTTAGTGTCAGACGGTTACCGCTGCGGATACCATCGACATAATTTTGAAGGCTAAGACGTTGAGAAGGCATTTTGTGAAATTTTGGCTAATTTAGCCTACTATTTCCAAATCAGCTAATTTTCTACTCCTGAGAACAAAATGACTAAATTCGATTTCAAAAAATACCATATCCGAGCGATGAACGCTTCAAGTGAAGCAGAAAAAGCGGTGATAAATCAAGAACTCAAAGATTTTTATGACACGCTTAATCCAACTGATAAGGAAGCTTTTAACGAAGGATTGCAAGGTTTTCTTGTCAGCGAATACTCGAAAATAAAATCGGTTTATGATGGCGTAAAAGCTGGTGATAACCCTAATTAACTATGACAAAAACAATGCGGACCCCCGAAGATTGTTTTGAAAATTGGCCTGATTATAACTTTCAACCGAATTACGTAGAAATTGCTGACAAACTGCGAATGCACTACGTAGACGAAGGGGAGAAAGGTTCGTCTGTGATCCTATTGCTCCGCGGCGAACCGAGTTGGTCGTATTTGCACCAGAAAATGATTCCTACCCTTGTGCAAGCTAGCTTAAGAACAATTGCTCCTGATTTAATTAGTTTCGGGAAATCTGATAAGTTTATGGAATAAGGTGCGTATTCCCACCAAATTCACTTGGATTGGTTACAGGTATTTACCGATAAATTAAACCCCCAAAGTACCACCCTTTTCCCTATCAGGATTGGGGTGGTTTGCTTGGGCTATGTTTGGTTGCCGCTCGTCTTGATAATTTTGTGCGGGCAGTGACTTTTAATACTACGCTTCCAACTGGATAATTTGAAGTGCCCAAGTCGTTTCTGAAATGGCGGGAATTCCCCCGAACGTCCGAGAGGTTTAACATTGGAAAAGTAATTAACATGGGAACGGTTATCGGACTGTCAGAAGAAGTAATTGCGGTGTACAATGCACCGTTTCCTTCCGAAGAATATAAAGTGGGGGCAAGGATTTTTCCTTCACTCGTTCCGTATTTACCCGCTTCAAAAGTAAGAGTACCTCATTTTATAAGACTCGAACAGGTTCATCAGTTTTCGCAAAATACGGAAGTTAGTATCTTTTAATTTTTTATAACTAATAAAATAGTTGTTAAACTAAATAGTTAGTTGTATATTATGAGTCATAATTACAAAACCGCTATAAGGAATGAATGAATTAACTAAAGCCGAAGAAGAAATCATGCAGCAACTCTGGGAGTTGAAGCGTGCATATGTCAAAGATATTATCGAGCGGTTGCCCGAACCCAAACCCGCTTACACTACTGTTTCTACCATTGTCCGGATTTTAGAAAGGAAAGGCTTCATTGATCACGAAGCTTTTGGTAAAACGCACCAGTATTTCTCAAAAGTGTCAAAAGAAGATTATCGTCGATTTGTCACCGATAAACTAATGAATAGCTATTTCGATAATTCGGTGGAAAAAATGGTTTCTTTTTTTATGAAAGAGCAACAAATTAAGCTCGGAGAAGCGGACGAAATTTTGAAAATGATTGAAAAATTCAGAAACAACAAACAGCCATGAACCCCATCGTTTACCTTATTCAAGCCAACCTATTTTTGCTCCTTTTCTACGGGTTTTACGTTCTTTTTCTTCGAAAAGAAACGTTCAATAATCTTAACCGAGGGTACTTGATTGTCGCCGCAGTTATGGCGTTTGCCGTTCCGTTTTTACAGTCTGACTTGGTGCGTTCGTGGTTCGTGACGAAACAGGTAAACGAAGTTATTTATACGGCTTATTCCCCTGAAATGGTTGTGTCCTCTACTGCTTCAGAATCTCCCATTTTATGGATGGATGTCTTGCGAATTATCTACTTAGGTGTAGTTGCTATCTTATGCATTCAATTGATTATAAGTATTTTAGTGACGAATAAATTGTTTAGTAACTTCTCAGAAACCGTTGGTGGAGCATTCTCTTTTTTTGGAAAAATAGTGGTGGACGAAAACCTTGAAGGTCACGATACTATTTACCGCCACGAAGAAATTCACAGTAAGCATTTGCATTCCGCCGACGTGATTTTATTTGAAGTCATCGCCATTGCTTGTTGGTTCAATCCGGTGGTTTACTTTTACCGAAATGCCGTTCGTAATATTCACGAATTTATTGCCGACGAATTAGCGAGCCAAACCGTAGTCGACAAAGCCGTTTACGCCACGCTGTTGTTTAGTCGGCAGTTTCGGATTTCCCCCTCGGTGCTTACCAATAGTTTTTATAAACCCGCTACGCTAAAATTACGGGTTGAGATGCTTTTGAAAAATCGCTCGAAGAAAACGGCGTTGATGAAATATGGGTTAATTGCTCCGCTCTTTTTATTGATGATTGTGTTGGCTTCGGCGACGGTAATCGATAAAAAAGGATTGGAAAATACTGCTGAATCGGTGGAAGTCCCGTTGACAGGATTGCCATCTATTAATGATTTATCGTTGCTTTCGATAGAAAACGATAAACAGACGAATTTGGAAATTGAAGGCTACGTAAAAAGTTCTGATGGTAAGGTTCTGCCGGAAGCAATCATAACAGTGAAGGGAACTAGATACGGAACGATGACCGATAGGAATGGTCATTTCAAACTCAACGTGAATGATAATAATACTACACTCATCATCTCTTTTGCGGGTTCTGAAACTCGCGAAATAAGAATTGATGGCATCACGGAAGTAATGGTTAAGCTTGTTAACTCACAGAATATGCTCGACGAAATGGGGGTGGTTTCTGCTCGGAATGCTAATCAAGAAGTAATCTTTACGACGGTGGAAGAACAGCCTGAATTTCCGGGCGGAGTAGAAAAAATGTACGAATACATCGGTCAGAATCTAGTTTATCCCAAAACCGCCCAACGAGATAATATACAGGGTAAAGTCTTTGTGAAATTTGTAGTGACAAAATACGGCGACATCGGGCAAATCAAAACGCTGAAAGGCATTGGTTATGGTTGCGAAGAAGAAGTAGCTCGGATATTGGCCAATATGCCAACTTGGAAACCGGGTGAACAGGACGGTGAGAAGGTGAACGTCTATTTCACCATGCCAATCGCCTTTAGGTTAGAATAACCCTTCTGGCGGTCTTAGACCCCGGAAGCGGTAGTTCATCGCTGCGGCTGATATAGATTTTGCACGCTCAACCGCTGTCAAGTTCTTTGGCTGTTGACCGTGTCAAACCCTTCTGGCGGTCTTAGAGTGTGTTTTGGAATTTAAACATTTTGCATTAAAGTAAGAACCAGCTACCTTGTTATCGACTAAAACATAAGGTAATGAAAACAAATTTCTCTGAATTCTCTGATTCTCAGTGGGAAGGTAT